>CENO01012980.1_pt1 | contig 10096 bp, 10 predicted proteins | sample 530271 | NCBI WGS metagenome assembly CENO01 (sample SAMEA2619857, study PRJEB7988) | marine metagenome | biome: marine biome (ENVO:00000447); feature: surface water layer (ENVO:00002042); material: "saline water (ENVO:00002010), including plankton (ENVO:xxxxxxxx)" | depth 5 m | reverse complement strand
ATAGTTGGATATGGAGGCATCTTAGCAAGTTTAATTATTGCTGGATATTACGCAGTAATTGCAGGGTTTGTAATTAATTATGGTTTTTTATCTGCTAGTGGTGTCGAAGTAGGCGCAGCAAAAGAATTATGGGCTAATGAACAAAATCAATTTTGGGATATGACGTTATGGACAGCAATATTCATTGTTGGCTCTTGTTATGTTGTTGCTAACGGTATAGATGCAGGCATAGATAAAGCTATGAGATTTTTATTACCTATGCTCTTTGTTTTAGTTTTAGCTATGGTTGTTTATGGAGCATATCAAGGTGATTTTGCTGCAGGCGTAAGTTATTTATTTTCATGGAAATCTGATGACTTTTCAGCAGGCACGGTTCAGGCTGCTATTGGACAAGCATTCTTTTCTTTAAGTATTGGCATGGGAACATTAATGGCTTTTGGATCCTATATGCCATCAAATCAAAAAGTTTCTAAAGCTTCTGCAGTCGTTGTGACTGCAGATACAAGTGTTGCACTGCTTGCTGGCTTAGCTATTTTTCCTTTGGCCTTTGGATTAGGTTTCCAACCTGAAGGTGGAAGTGCTCTAGTATTTGAAACTATGACAGAAGCTTTTGCACAACTTGGTCTAGTTGGCCAGGTCGTTGGACCACTATTCTTCTTTTTGCTAGCTGTTGCTGCATTTAGTTCGATGATTTCTATATTGGAGCCTAGTGTTGCGTTTCTAACTCAAAAGTTTTCTATGTCAAGAATGAAAGCGACAGGAATAATCTTGCTGGTTTGTATACTTTTATCTCTTGTAAGTATTGCAGGCCATAACGTCTGGAAAGATGTTGCTATCGGAGCACTAGATAATCCATTTGAGGCAATGAAATACTTTGCTGATGACTTCTTATTGCTTCTAGTTGGTACTGGAATGTCAATTTTTGTAGGTTGGAGACTTCAAAAGGTTGTTGATGCAGATACAATGGGCATAAATAATACAACCATGATGAATCTTTGGGTATTTATACTTAAGTGGGTTAGCCCTATCTTCTTAATGGTTATTTGGACTTTAGGTAATTTACAGATTCTATTTGGTATTAGGTTTTTCTAGAACTATATCTTAATTACATCAATTTCAGATAAAAGATTTTCTTCATCAAAAACAAGTTTAAGTCTTCTTTCTAATTCAATACTGTCTCCAGTCTTAATTTGAAAGAAATAATTCCATACATTTTTTTCAAAAAAATTTTCGAATGAAGGTTGCCCTATTACGTATGTAACTTGATCCTTTGTCATGCCTAATTCTAGCTTATTAATGTCTTCTTGCTTGAATACAGTGCCCTGAGTAATGGATACTCTATATATGCTTGCATTTGAACAAGATATCATTATTAAAGATATAATAAGGATCAGTATTTTTCTCATTTGAGATAGAATAAATGTTATGAACGATAAAACCAATAAAAATTTAAAAGAAGCTGGTTTAAAAGCTACTTTACCTAGAATTAAAATTTTAGAGATTCTTCAAAGAACTTCTGGTACAGATGATCATTTTACAGCAGAAGACATCTATAAAGAGCTGATAATAAACAATTATGATGTTGGTTTAGCTACGGTTTACAGAGTCCTTACTCAGTTTGAAAATGCAGGCATAGTTGTCAAACATCAATTTAGTGCAAATAAATCAGTATATGAGCTAAATGATCCTCAGCATCACGATCACATGGTTTGTGTTGATACTGGTGAAATCACAGAATTTAATGATGAAGCCATTAAAAAGAAGCAAAGAGAAATAGCTGCCAAACATGGCTATGAATTACTTGATCAAAGTTTGGTTTTATACGTAAAAAAAATCAAAAAATAAAATGAAAGAAAACGAAGAAGATAAGGTCAAACAAGAGCCTAATCCTGAAGAGCATAAAACTGAAGAAAATAATAAGTCAGAAGAGTTAAATAATCTTACTTATGAAGAATTGCTTGAAAAGGTTCATGAGCTCAAAGAAGATGCTCTAAGATCTGCAGCTGAATTAGAGAATCATAAAAGAAGAACAGCTAATGAGCTCGTAAATGCACTAAAATATGCAAACTCTGAGCTACTTATGTCTCTAATACCTGTCATCACTTCTTTAGAGAAAGCATTAGATAATACTGAAGATAAGGAGAAAATTGATAGAGAGGGGATATTATTAATTTTAGATTCATTTGAAAAAACACTTGAGAATTTCAATATTGTTCCTATAAAACCCACTGGGGAAGAGTTTGACCCGGAAAAGCATGAAGCTGTTTCTACGGTAAGTAACTCAGGGGAAAAAGACAATATTGTTTCAAATACCCTTGAAAGAGGATGGTCTCTTAATGACAGAGTTATCAAACCTGCCCTTGTAGTTGTAAATAAAAATAGTTAACAACACAAATTAAATAAAAAGGAAAAAAAATGGGAAAAGTTATAGGAATAGATTTAGGCACAACTAATTCATGCGTCGCTGTTATGGAAGGCGCAGAACCAGTTGTCATTTCAAATGCAGAGGGAGACAGAACAACACCTTCTGTTGTTGCTTATTCATCTGATAATCAAGTGCTAGTTGGTCAAGCGGCTAAAAGGCAAGCAGTAACAAATCCTGAAAAAACTCTTTTTGCTGTAAAAAGATTAGTAGGCAGGAAATTTAAAGATGATGTAATTCAGAAAGATATGAAATCTGTACCATTTGGAATTGTTGAAGCAGAAAATGGCGATGCTTGGGTTGAAGTTGATGGAAATAAGATGGCTCCACCTCAAATATCTGCTGAGATACTTAAAAAAATGAAAAAAACTGCTGAAGATTATTTAGGTTCTAAAGTTGATAGAGCAGTTGTTACAGTTCCAGCTTATTTCAATGACTCTCAAAGAAAAGCAACTGAAGCAGCAGGAAAAATAGCAGGCCTAAAAGTTGAAAGAATAATTAATGAGCCTACAGCAGCAGCTTTAGCCTTTGGTTTAGATAAGCTGAAGAAAGATGGTGTTATTGCCGTATATGATCTTGGTGGTGGAACATTTGATATATCAATAATTGAAATGACTAATGTGGATGGTGAATATCAATTTGAGGTTATTTCTACATCTGGAGACACACACTTGGGAGGCGAAGATTTTGATTCAATACTAATTAACTTCTTTATAGATGAATTTAAAAAAGAATCAGGATTTGACTTAAACAAGGATCCTATGGCTTTGCAAAGATTAAAAGAAGCTGCAGAAAAAGCAAAAATTGAATTATCTACTACAGAACAAACAGAAGTTAATTTACCTTACATAACAGCTGATGAAAACGGACCAAAACACTTCGTACAAAAAATTACTAGAGCAAAACTTGAATCTCTTGTTGGAGATTTAGTTACAAAAAGCTTAGAGCCAGTCAAAACAGCATTAAAGGATGCAAAACTTGCGCCAAAAGATATTAATGATGTAATTCTTGTGGGCGGACAAACAAGAATGCCTATGGTTCAAAAAACTGTAGCTGATTTTTTTGGAAAAGAAGCAAGAAAAGATATTAATCCTGATGAAGCGGTAGCATTAGGTGCCGCAACACAAGGAGCAGTATTAAGTGGCGAGAGATCAGACGTATTATTGTTAGATGTTACACCTTTAACATTAGGTATAGAAACCTTAGGAGGAGTAATGACTCCACTTATAGAAAAAAATACAACTATACCGACGAATAAATCTCAGGTCTTTTCAACAGCTGAAGATAATCAAACAGCCGTAACAGTTCATGTGCTTCAAGGAGAAAGAAAGAAAGCGTCAGACAACAAGTCTTTAGGACAATTTAATCTTACAGATCTACCGGCAGCACCAAGAGGAACGCCTCAAATTGAAGTTACATTTGATATTGATGCAAATGGAAAGATAGATGTTTCAGCCAAAGACAAATCATCAAACAAAGAACAATCTATAACTATTCAAGGCGGTAGTGGCTTGTCTGATGAAGAAATCGAGAAAATGGTAAAAGATGCAGAATTGAATGCAGAAGAAGATAAAAAGTTTGAAGAATTAATCGCTTCAAGAAATATGGCTGATGGTGTTGCAAGCTCTACTAAGAAAGCAATGGAAGAGAATAAAGAGAATCTTTCTGATGAAGAAACTAAATCTTTAGAGGAAGCTATCGTAAAAGTAGAAGAAGCTTGTAAATCAGATAGTAAAGAGAATATTGATAAATCTGTTGAAGAATTATCAAAGATTGCTCAACCACTTTCAGATAAGCTTTTTAAGAAAGAAGAAGCTCAAGAGCCTGATAAAGAATCAACTGATAAAAGTGACGATGCTGTTGATGCAGAGTTCAAAGAGGTTGATGATGAAAAAGAAAAATAATCGTGAAAAGAGATTATTATGAAGTTCTTGGTGTTGATAGGAATGTCTCACAAAGCGATTTAAAGAAAGCCTTTAAAAGACTGGCAATAAAATATCATCCTGATAAAAATCCTGACAACAAAGAAGCTGAAGATAAATTTAAAGAAGCTGCTGAAGCTTATGAAGTTTTAAGTGACCCATCCAAAAGGACTACTTATGATCAATTTGGCCATCAAGGCGTAAATAACAGTTTTGGTCAGTCAGGTTTTCGTAATGTAGATATAAATGACATTTTTAACAATATATTTGGTGGCGATGAAATATTTGGAGATATTTTTGGAGATATTTTTGGTGGAGGAATAAGAAGAGGTCCACGAAGAGGAAGAAATATTCAAATGTCATTGGATTTATCTTTAGAAGATGCAGTTTTTGGAAAAAATATTGAAATTGCTCTACCAAATACAGGAAAAAAAGTTTCGGTAAATATACCAGCAGGAGTAGATACAGGTAATAAGATAAGACTATCCGGAGAAGGAGAGCCAAGTCAGTATGGTGGCGATAATGGGGATCTTTTTATTGTTGTGAATGTCTTAAATCACGAGTTTTTTGAAAGAGAAGCAAATCATCTGTATTGTGAAATTCCACTAAGAATAGATCAAGCAATACTTGGAGATGAAATTGAGGTACCCACTTTAACAAAAAAAGTCTTACTTAAAATACCCCCTGAAACACAAACAGGAAAAGTATTTAAATTACGTGACCTAGGTGCTGGCTCTCTTCATGGAGATACTAAAGGCGATCTTTTTATTAGAGTAGTTTTAGAGACCCCATCAAAAATTAACGGAGAACAGAAAAAAAATATTTCTAATGCATTTTCAGATCTAGATGAAAATTTTTCTGAATCAAAAAAATTCATCGACAAACTTAACGAAAAATATAAATGATAAATATCTGTCTTTTCGGAGCATCAGGGAAAATGGGTAAAGCCGTTATATTAGCAGCGGCTAACGATAGTGATATAGAGATTAACAATTTTATAGTTAGATCAGAATCAGATACTTTGAATAAAAATGTTGGAGAATTTCATTTTAACACTCCAGATGAATATGTATTTGAATCTAAACCAAGCAAAGATTTCGATTTAATTATAGATTTTGCAACACGCGATGATATTGAAAAAAGAATTGAGTTTTTCAAAACTCTTAAAAAGCCATTAATCTTTTGCTCATCTGGATTAAACCAATCTCAACTTAATGATATAAAAAATCTATCTGAAAAATTTCCTGTTTTTATTGCTGAGAATACCTCTATTCTTATGTCTTTAATGAAAGAAGCTGCAATCAGAACTAAGAACACATTGCAAGGAAGAGGCCATTCATTATCTGTTAATGAAAAACATCATAAAAATAAATTAGACTTGCCCTCAGGCACTGCTTTAAGTCTTTGTGATGCATTAAATATAGACTCTAAAAACGTAAATAGTATTAGAGAAGGTGATGATGAAAGTTACCATGAGGTCGTTTTTTTAACGGATTATGGAGATAAGCTTCAAATAAAGCATTCAGGAGATAGAAGAGTGTATGCAGTTGAAGTGCTTAATATTGCAAAATGGTTTTACCAAAAGCCTAAAAACCTTTATTATATGCAGACCTTAATAGAAGAATTACATGAGTAAATTAGATATTAGTATTGAACAACTATTTGAATTGGGTGCTCATTTTGGTCACCGAAAGAGATTTTGGAATCCTCATATGGAGGAATACATATTCTGTGAAAAAAATAATATTCATATAATTGATTTATACAAAACCCAAGAAAAGATAGCTGAATTATATGAAGTATTTAGAAATCAATCTTCTGTAGGAAATAAAATTATGATTGTAGGAACAAAGAGAGTTGCATCAACTTATGTTGCTGATTTTGGACAAAAAACTGGCATGCCGTATATATCTCATAGATGGTTAGGTGGAATGTTAACAAATTGGAAGACCATTAAAGTTCCTATAAATAAATTGCTTGAATATGAAGAAAATAAAGCTTCAGGCGAACTTGATAATATGATCAAGAAAGAAGCCGTAATGCTTGAAAAGGAAATGAAAAAATTAGCTCTAAACTTTGATGGTGTAAAAGATATGAAGGGTCTTCCGGATGCTCTTTTTGTGGTGGATGTCGAAAATGAAAAAATTGCAGTACAAGAAGCGCTTAAGATGGAAATTCCTGTATATGGATTGGTTGATACAAATAGTAATCCAAAAAATTTAACTAATTTTATTCCAATAAATGATGACTCATCAAGAACAATTAAATTTGTGCTGGATCTTTTATCTGAAGCAATTCTCGAAGGACAAGATTCTGCAAGAAAACAAGGCTTAGTGCAAAAACTTGATGGCGATAAGGGGCCAAAAGTATTTTCATTAAATACATCAACCAAAAAAGTTTCAGTAGAGGCAACTAAAGAAGAAACAAAAGTAGAAACAAAAGTAGAAACTAAAGAAGAAACAAAAGTAGAAACAAAAGAAGAAACAAAAGTAGAAACTAAAGAAGAAAAGCTTTCTGAAGCAGATCTAAATAAATTTACAAAAGTTCAGCTTGTTGAATTTGCAGAAAAAAATAACTTCAAAATAAAGAAAAGCGATAAAAAAGCTTTGATTGTTAACGACATACTTTCTCAACTTAAATAATGATCACCGCACAACTTGTTAAAGAATTACGAGATAGAACAGGTATATCCATGATGGATTGCAAGTCAGCACTGGTAGAAGCAGATGGGGATATTGATAAGGCAATTGAAGTTTTAAGAAAAAAAAGTGTAATTAAAGCTGAAAAAAAATCTTCTAGAGTAACGAATGAGGGAGTAATCATAGTCGGCGAATCAAGTGACAGTAATTTCATCATCGAAGTAAATACTGAAACTGACTTTGCCGCCAAGGATGCAGACTTTCAAGTATTCTTATCGGATTTATCTACTTTTTGTTCAGACAAGAATCCTAAGGATTTAAATGAGCTAGAGGAATTATATAAAAATCAGCTTTTAGAAATAATCCAAAAGATAGGGGAAAATATAAAAATTTCATATTTCAATAAAATAGCCAGTGATGGAGGCTTCACCTACTCATATTTACATACTGATAACAAATTAGCAGCTTTGGTTAAGTTAGACAAAGAGCAACCAGAACTAGGCAGAGATATTGCAATGCAAGTTTCAGCTAATAATCCGTTAGCTATTTCATCTGAAGATATTGATCAAAATGTTCTCAATAAGGAGAAGGAAATAGCAATAGCAACCCTAGAAAATGAGAATAAGCCTGATGATATTAAAGAAAAAATTGTCATTGGAAAATTGAATAAATTTAAACAAGAAAACTCTTTGATTGAACAACCATTTATAAAGAATCCAGATCAAAAAATAAAAGACATTCTTGATGGAACCAATATACTTGCTTTCGCAAGAAAAAAAGTTGGCCAATAAATTTCAATTTCTATAACAGAGCTCTTTTATAATAAAATAGGTAAAAACTATAAGAGGTAAACAGCATCATGGATAAATATCAACAAATTCTCGACTCTTGTGAAGAAAGAATGTCTTCTTCATTTAAAAATTTTACAGATAATCTTAAAAAGATAAGAACAGGAAGGGCAAATCCAGCAATGCTTGATGGAATAAATGTTGACTATTATGGGACTATGACTCCATTAAACCAATGTTGCTCAATAACAGTTGAAGATTCAAAAACTTTAAGCTTATCTCCTTGGGATAAAGGTCTAGTTCAAGAGATAGATAAAGCAATTCAAAAGTCTGATATAGGAATTAATCCAACTGTAGCGGGAGATGTAATAAGAATAATTATGCCTCCTTTGACAGAAGAATCTCGCATAGATTTAACAAAAAAAGCTAAAGCTGAAGCTGAAAATGGAAGAATAGCTGTTAGAAACATAAGAAGAGATGCTTTAGCAGCAATGAAGGCGCTTGAGAAAGAAGGAGAATTAACTGAAGATGATATTTCAGATTCAGAAAAAGATATTCAAGAAATTACTTCAAAATATATAAAATCCGTTGATGATTCTTTGGAATCAAAAGAAAAGGATCTCCTTACAATCTGATGTCTGAGCCTAAGACAGTTGCCATCATTATGGATGGAAACAGGAGATGGGCAAAAAAGAACAATCTACCAATATCTTCAGGACACAGAAGAGGCATTGAATCATTAATTGAAATTGTTAAAACAGCAAAAAAAGTAAAGTTAGAAAGATTAATTGTCTATGCTTTCTCTACAGAAAATTGGTCAAGAGATACTTTTGAAGTAAATGCTTTGATGAATCTTATTAATTTTGGCGTCGATGTTAAATTAACTGAAATAAAAGAAAATGGAATTAAGTTAGACTTCATTGGTAATCTCGCTGATTTGCCAAAAAATGCACAAAAAGGCATAAATAAGTGTATCGATGAAACGAAACATTTATCAGAACTTACACTGACAGTTGCTTTAAATTATGGGGCTATTTCTGACATTCTAGAAGCCGTAAAAACTATAAATGAAAATAAAATTGAGCTTAATGAAGAAAACTTTTTGAATGCTACGCAAATTGGAAATCAAGAAATTGATATTTTTATAAGAACAGGGGGAGACAAAAGGTTGAGTAATTTCTTATTAGCTAATATTGGTTACACTGAATTGTTTTTCTCAGACAAATTATGGCCAGAATTTTCTAATAATGATTTCATACAGATTCTTGATGAATTCAAAGAAAGACAGAGGAGATTTGGTAAATGAAAAGTTTATCTATATTTGGTTTTACAGGTTCAATTGGTAGTCAAGCCTTGCAAATACTTAGAAAGCATAAAGAGCAATTCTCTTTTGAAGTTTTTGTATGTAATTCTAATGTAGATAAAGCACTAGAGGTTATTAATGAGTTTAATCCTAAATATATATTTCTATCCGATAAAATTGCGAAAGAGCAATTAAAAAATTCTTTATCTGCTAAAACTGAAATATTTGATGATATTAGTGATGTCATAACTCATTTAAAATCCAATCCTAGCGATATCTATCTTTCAGCTATATCTTCTTTTGATTGTCTTGAATTGACTATTCTTGCAGCTGAATCAGGCAAGAAGCTTTTGCTAGCAAACAAGGAAAGTCTAGTCGTTTATGGTGAAGTTTTAATGAATTTCATTAAAAATTCGGGAACTGAATTAGTGCCAATTGATTCAGAACATTATTCATTGATGAATTCATTAAATAATATTGAAAAAGACCATATAGATAGAATATTCATCACCGCATCTGGCGGACCTTTTGTTGGCCAATCACGCTTAGAAATAGAAAATAAAAAACCCGAAGAAGCATTAGATCATCCAAATTGGGATATGGGCAATAAGATAACTATTGATTCAGCAACACTGGTAAATAAGTGTTTTGAATTAATTGAAGCAAAATATTTATTTGATCTTGACCCCGATAAATTAGAAATATTAATTCAGCCTCAAAGCATTATTCATTCAATGGTGGAATTAAAAGATGGCTCAGTTGAAGCTCAAATGTCCCTACCAAGCATGATAATTCCTTTATCTTTTGGTTTATTAGGTGAATATTCTGATAAAACGAAAAAAGATTTCTCTTTAGATATGTTCAAAGAAGATGTAAAGCTAACAATTTCAGATTTCCCTAAGGACAGAGAAGAATTAATAGGAATATCAAAAGATGTTATGAAAAATGGAGGCAATAGAGGGCTTATATTTGCAGCTGTAAATGATTTTGCAGTTAAAAAATACTTAAAAGGAGAAATCAAT
>CENO01004479.1_pt1 | contig 10099 bp, 13 predicted proteins | sample 530271 | NCBI WGS metagenome assembly CENO01 (sample SAMEA2619857, study PRJEB7988) | marine metagenome | biome: marine biome (ENVO:00000447); feature: surface water layer (ENVO:00002042); material: "saline water (ENVO:00002010), including plankton (ENVO:xxxxxxxx)" | depth 5 m | reverse complement strand
ACTTAACATCTCCACCTTCTTCTAGCCTGTCTTAGCCTAGAATTAGGATCTTTAGCCGCTTTAGGAAACTTCTTCATCTGCCCTGCAGAACGAGCGCAGAAGGATTTTCTTCTTGCTGCTCTTTTACCCGTAGGTTTCTTTTCTGTTACGGCTGTTTGTAATTTGCTTCCGGGGTTGTTTCTACGATATTTAGCAACCCCTTTAGCAGTCATGCCAGCACCCGATTTAGTGGGTCGTTTATCCCCACTCTTAACCGACATGCCTTTCATGCCTTTCCCTTTTATTCTGCCGCCTCTCTTATAATAAGCACGCATGTTAAGAGAAGAATGTAGTCATCGCTGTAAGGTCTGTTACTGCGGTAAAGGTAACAAACCCTCCACCCGCAAATAAAAGACCGTCATCAGGAACGTCAGGGTAAGAGTTGGTGCTCACTCCTGCAACCGTAGCAAACTGCATTTTTATGGTCCCCGTGCCAGAACCTTCTCTAAACACAATAGTAGCGGCTGAACTACCGTTGACCACATAAATACCACGTAGTCGGCAACGTGCTACGGAGATAACTCCACAACAACTAGTGCCAGAACCTGCGCTAACATTACCCGCTGAAGAACCAGAAGTGGCTATCTGAGTCACTGTTTTAAAGAACTTAGTTCCTGTTGCAGTGCCAGAGTCAGCCCCTGTAATTACTTCAGTCTGAGCATCGTTAGATTCATCCGTTCCAGTAACTGTAAAAGTAATACCAGAATCATCAGACGCAGAAAGTATGGTGACGTTTCTAGGGGAGTCCATAGTAACAGACCCTCCACTGGCTAGTGCGCCTCCGATAGTTAAATTAGCGGCTCCACTAACACTAGCAGCAGTCGAAATACCGTCTGGATCTGCGGCAGCAGCAGTTATAAAACTGGATGTTACATCACTACCTGAACCTTTTAAGGCCATAGTAATTTACCTCCAATTAAGATGCTACATCATAGCCGACAACTTCAATCATAAACCGCCCAGCAGTATATGTTGCATCGCCAGTGCCTTGACTCACAAGGTATAAGTATTGGTCTGCTGCAATGTCTCCACCAGCAACCATTGTTCCAGCAGAAGCAGCGCCAGCATTAATAATTTGAGTTTCTGTCAAATCACCAATAGCAGTGTCATTAACACCTGTACCCTCTGTAGCAGAATACAAGTCAATGTCTGTGCTTCCTCCAGCAGGAGTTTCTAAACAAGTCATGGTAACGCCAAACACTGTGCCTTGATTAGCAGTGGTTACTTGCCCGATAAACGCAACACCAGAACCATCTTTACCAATAATGTCACCTGCAGTGCCACCGTCTTTCAAACCTGTTAGATCAATCATAATGGTTGACTTGACAATGTTGACGTTTGTATCTACATCGCTTTTTAAACGATTAACTTGAGTGACGTAAACAGCGGCAGTGCCTTCAATACCTGCACTTCCAGTAGCTTCAACAGCCCACTTATCACCACTAGTTACGGTAACCGTACCAGTAGTAGCGTTCTTTGAAACCATTTGAAACCCCTTTTCGGAACGAACGGGGCCGTTAAAAGTAGTTTTAGCCATGTATCCTCCTGTCGTGGCTAGTGTCAGTCATAAGACTGTCAGGATAGAACAAAAAGGGGGGCTTTTACACCCCCCTCATATCATGCTCCGGGTGAACCGAAAATGCCAAGCGGATCTGATACTCCAAATGAATATCTTTCCCTCGCTTTATAACGGCTGTTACCCGTATCAAAGTCAGCATCCATAGATGTAGACATCGGAGTTCGCACAAAGTGCTTGAGTCCGTTGGGTACGTCAGTCATTAAGAACCACGCATCTGTGTCCGTCAGATAATGATTAACTGAGTATCCACCGGGGATAGCACCATTGTTGCGAAGCGCATTGATATCGTTATCTGCGGTTCCAACTCTTCCTTCTGTTTCTAACAATCGTGTTGCCACAAACTGTAGGTCAGACGGAATGATTAGCTTAGTTGGCCTAGCGGCAATCAACAAACCACGCTCGTCCGTCCAACCAGCGATTTGAATGACAGCGGCTTCCAAAGAAGTCTCATTCAAGTCGGCATTGGTGCCGGGGCGGTTTGAGTTAGTACCACCTGATACTAATGGGTGAGCAGTAGAACACAAAGTCTGTCCGTCACCATAAGTAGTACCAGCAGCAAAAGCATTGTTTAATACAGCAGCAGCTTTTACTTGCTTGGTATAAGCCATTGCACGAGCCAATGCCTTGGTGTATCTAGCGGAGAGGGAGTCGTAAAGGTTGTCCTCTATAGCTTCCTCCGTCACTGAGAAACCCATTGCAATGGTTTCGTGTGTGTACCTAGCTGTGAAAGTCTCTTGAGCATTGTCATATTCGATGGCAGAGCCTTCGTCTTTAACAGGTGCCGCAGAAAAACCAGACAGCTTGGTTTCTTCTTCAAAAGAACGATCAGAAGATTCTGTTTCAAAAATCTCTGCGTGTTCTTCACCATACTTGGCGTACTCCAATCCGAACAAAGCGTTCAGTCCGGGTAGGAGTTCCTTTAGTAATTGGGCGCGTGATATTGCCATGTTACGCTACTCCTATATTCCGGTTGTATTATCGAAGGCATGTCCAGCGTTCCACTTGACAAGAGCCTCTGTGAAGCCACCTGAAGAGTTTTTAGTCTCTTGCACTAGATCGACAATGCGAAAAGGTAGCGAGCTAGTTGTTGCGGAAGTGTCAGATATGGCACTCTTAGAATTACCAGTAATGGTACTACCAGTGTTATCCACACCAGCTACATTAGCACCTATATCAGTAATTGCCAGATCACCAATCGTTTCGCCCGAAGATACAACTGCTACTTTGAACAGCACATCTGTGGCATCTACAACGTAAGCTTGTATATCAGACGCTGCCGTACTAGCAGGATAATACTGCTTGAACGTAGGCTGACTTGTACCGGGATCAGTAAATGAACACCCTAAAAAGACACCAATAGGTGTCATGGCAGCATCAAACGTATCACGCTCGACAGTGCCTCCGGTAACGAGTTTAACAGCGTCTCCGTAAAAAATATCAGTACCATAACCACTAGCAATAGAATAATGCCGAGTCGTACCAACAAAAGGGACACCGCTTAACAGTTTTACCGGAAGTAGCCCATAAGGGGCATCAATAGTTGGATAAGCCATCGCTTATACACTCCTATAGTTAAGTTCCGTTTCCAAAAGTAACTTTCGTCTTTCTATCATTAAAGATAGGCATACGAGCATCACTTTCTCTCATGAGGTTGTTATCCACGGACTGCATCTGAGATTTAGTTTGAGTTTCGTAGTATTCGCTACGCTCCTCTACCATCTCTTTTGGAGCCTTACAAAGCATCAATCCACCCATCACTATATTGTCGGAAAACTTCTCGTTCTCTACGCTGACTAATGTAATCTCTGGATGATCTACCGCTTTTACTGGTTCCCAACCTTCTCTTAATTTAGAGGAAACATTTGTGGCATCAGTTGTACCACGAGACGCTACCCGTATCCAACGGAAAGTATATCCCTCTTCAGGCGTGGGAGAAGGTAAAACTTCTGGTCGCTGCCAATGCCTTTTTCGGGTTGTTCTTTCCCTTGTTTCTAACTGACGGTCTAATCTATTCTCAGCCATTGTCGTTCCTCATATCTAATGCCAACTGTTTGGCGTACTGTGCAGGGGTAAGCCCTAATCGTTTTGACAAAGCAACTTGCGTTTGCGTTAACCTAATTTTTTTAGGTGCTGTGCTCCGCGTTGCGGGTGCAACCACATTACTTGCTTTTTGTTTAGGTGTACTTACCTCCCGTTCATTGGTTTCCTCGAATAATTCAGGAAACTTTTCTTGCATACGAGAATTTATTTTCTCGTAGTATTCGTCACTATCTGGAGATATTCTCTCCACTTCTGTGATATGTCTATGCAGACCTAAAGCAAAGGCCGTCTCTGGTTCATGGTTACTATGCCCGAACCAAGTATTTTGTTTTCTCCACTCTGATGCCCTTGGATCTGGCACATGTCTGTTTGTGGGTTGTTCTTGTACATTAGGGGTATTCTGTACTTCTTCTGGAGAATCTTCAAGTGTAACTAAACGATCTGCTTTTATTTTTGCATTAGTAAAGCGTTCTTGAGCACTTAAAAGAGCTTCTGTATCACCTGACTCGTGCGCTGCTTTAAACGCTTCTTTTGCTTGTGATAGTTCTCCATCAACACTGTGCCTAGCTTGTTTGAGTAGAGCCTCTTGATTTTTTCCAACGGTATCTTTGAGTGCTTTATTTTCAGCCAACATATTCTGCATTGCCTGTTCAAGCTCATCGCGTTCTCTTTGAGCCGTTTCTTTAGCTCTCCGTTCATCGTGATACCCTTTACTAAAGTGTCGTATTCTATTACGTACTTTGTCTGAATAGTTTTCCAACTCTTCTTCAGTGACATCTTCAGGTGGTTCAGACGGGGTACGATTCCTGTCTTTTTCAGGTACGTCATTAATTATCTCCACCTCAGGTTCAGGTTCAGGTTCAGGTTCAACCGTTGCCTCAACAACAGGTTTTTCGGTTCCCGGTATTTCTATTTCTATTTCGCTAGAAGGTTCTATCTCTATCTCAGTGCTTGTTTCAACAGCATCGGGATCAGGAAACTCAAATTCTACTTTTTGAAATGGCATGATAAGTCCTTATACTCGTGATATTCCAGTTGGGTCGGGCACGACAGCTTCTATGGAGTCATCGTTCATAAGACGATACTCAGTGCCACCTATCCTAAAGCGTGTGCCTGAATTAGCACGAAACATGACGTAATCGCCTTGTTTGCACCATGCACCTGTAGGAAAGCGTTCTTTATCGGCATATGCTTGTTCGCCCATATCTACAACCAATCCTATTATCGACATGATATGTTCTTCGTTTCTCGTCTGTGACGATTTAAGAAGATCCGTGCCATCAAATGTCTCTTCTACCTGCGGCAGTGCTATAAGCACTCTATACCCCACAGGTAAAGGAATCATTGCTTCTAACTGTTCTTCACTTATATTTTCAGCTTCACTCATCATCGTGTTCCATGTAATTGCGCGAGAGGTCTTCTACAGTTCGCCAACAGGTTTCCAGACCTCGAATGTAACCTGTTGTCTCTTTATACTGGGCAAAGTCTTTAGCTCCTCCAGACGCAAGAGATTCTATAGCAGAAGCTTTGTCTTCTTCAAACTTTTTCTTTAATACAGTAAATAAGTTATCTGCCATTATTCTTGTCTATTTTCTTGCATGGCACTCAAAAGGTCCATATCCATTTTATTTTTTTGTTTTTCTGTATCTAAAGCTAGTTTTACTCCTGCTTTTTTAGCTTCCAACTCTAACTCTTTTTCTTCTAGTTGTAGCTCTTTAGCATCCATCAACGCATCGACTGTATCTTTCTGTTGTTTACGTTTTTGCTCTGCAACTTTAAGTTGGATGTCTGCGGTCTCTTTCTGTGCCTTCTGTTGTACTTCTTGTGCTTTTAATTGTAGCTCTTGCTGTTGCATTTGGATTACAGGATCTTGCGCCTTCTGCTGTGCTTGCATTTGTGCAGCTTTCTGTTGGTTACTTTGTGTTAGCTGCTGTCCTGCTTGAGCTACCAATCTAGCTAAAGAAGATTCTACTTCTTCAGATAGTTCTGAATTTGGAGGTGGTAGAGGTGCACCCAGATTCTCTTCTATTCGTTGTCTGTATAAGAACGCATAGTGTTCCATGATATGTGCTTGTAATGCGGCCATTATCTTACCTGCTTGCGGCCCTCTACCCAACGCTTGAGCAATCATAGGATCACGCATAAATGATTCGTGAGCAGCAATATGCGCTGCATGGTCTTGGTAGATGAACGCTTTTAGAGGTTTACCCATAAGTACATTCATATTCTCGCTAATCGGGTCTAGCGGTTGTGCATCATCTTCTGTAGGTACAAGTTTGTCTGCGTTCTTTATACCTAGAACTTCTATCATCTGCCTATGTAGTTGTGGAAGATTGTATATCTGTGGGGCAGATTGTGCCATTTGTAATACTGCTTGGTATTGAACTACCCTTTGTGCCATCGTGGAACTGTTAGGATCACTGACAGGTATGACATCTACCAACATGTAATCAGATTGTCTTGCGCTAATCTCTCCACGGTTAGGCTGATACCCATACTCTGCAGGGGCATATTCAGCCATGATTGCTTTGAGTAATTTAAACTCTTGTTTCATGGCATAGTGAACACGAGCTTGTACTGCCGCCATGGGCTTCAGAGTTCTTTCCAATAATGCCAAGGTAGTACCTACGGGTGCGTTAGCTGACATGTCAGAGATATTCATATCGCTAATTGCCCCTAACCTACGGCCCTCTGTGGTTATTTTGTCAAGTAAAGCCAGCAATGTTTGGCTAGGTTCTTTGTAGGGTAGCGGCATAATGTTATCTTTTATACTACCAGACGGTACATCCACATCTTTAAACTCTCCCGGTTCTATGGGTTTATCATCACCTGTGACTCGTAGCCCGCGAGACTTCAAACCCCCCGGAAGGTTAGCAAGCGTACCTGCGTCCACTAACTGCCGTATGATAGATGTACCTGCTTTAGCGTACCCCCCTACGATGTGTATGAGTCCAAGACCATAGAAGCCAAATCCGGGGACGTAAGCATAATGTACAAAGTGTTGGCGTTTTAACTGTAGCCTGTCATCAGGATTCCAGTTTCTCCTTATGGCTAACACCGTGTTATAACCTCTTTCCACAGTAACTACATACGGTTTGGCTATGTCATCCTCGTCATCTATGCCATCTATGACCATATCTGCATGTATTTCATAAATAGCATACCTATCATCATCAGACATAGAGTACCCACTATCTTTTGCCTTTCTCTCCTCTATATCAGAGTGGTAGGGCGTGGGGTCTCCCAAGTCTATGTCCCTGTAAAAGCCACTAACCTGTAATTTACGCAATTCGTTCTTAGTTTTTCGCATAACGTGTGTTACACGCTCCGCAGTTTCTATATTTGACGCTCCATAAGGCACAATTACGTCCTCTGCGGGTATGTATATGGCAACTTGCCGCCCTAAATTAGGGTCAAAATAGACTTTTTTGAACGCAGACCCCGATAAACCCAAACTATAGAGCAATCTTTCGTGTTCTGACCGATATTCGACCATTTTTTCGGTCAATTCGTAGTTCATATCCGCTTTTACACGGTCTGCGGCCTCTAATTTGTCCTTATCTTCCTCCCCTATCACCTTTGTCCGTACTGGACCGGACGCGGGGAAGGTCTCACTCATGGCTTCTGCCTGAAAACGTATAGCAGCTTCGGATAAAACAGTAGAAAACACACCACAAGCACCTTGAAAAGGCTCCGCACGTTCTTCTATCTTGAGGCCGAGCAGGTCAAGCCCTTCTACGAAGGTGTCTGCCCACTCTTTTCGTGCATCCATATCGGATGCAACCAGCCCCATAACATCATCTGCGAGTAAAGACAGGGCATTTTCGTCTAAAAACTCTGCCAAGTTCGCATCAAACTGGGTCATGTCTCCTATTTTAGCGTCAGGCACTATGGTTATCTCCATACTACCGTCATCTAGTGTGACCATTTCAGGGTCAACTATCTCTATTTCTAGCCCAGCCCCCTCTTTTGCCTCTTCTTCGAGTCCTTCCGGTGCTGCGTATAACCCTTTTTCAATAGCCATTAGTAGTATCCACCCCGCCTTTGCTTGAAGTAGCGTGTTTCTTCTGGCTCATCCGTTGGTAGACGGATAAACCCACCTTGTCTAAATCTCATTAGTGCCATAACTGTGCTATCCACGAGGTCATCATGGCTCATAAATGGAAACCCTGCAATCTCTTCTATAACTTCTTCTGCCCACCTCGTTATCGGCATCCACACCATACCTGATGCTACAATATCTGCAACCGAATTCAACCGTGCCAGCTTGTCTCCCGACCCCCTGTGTGGCGTGTACTCCTGCACGGGCAGTCCCATGCGTCTCATCTCCTGATACAGGGCTGTCCCCGCGCTCTTCTTCTCCACGATAAACGCATCGGGTTCCCAATCCCTATACTCGTCCATCGCTAGGTCTTTTAGTTCAGGAAACTCAAGACGCTTTTTTATACTATTAAGCAGGATGATGTGGTGTGCGTTTTCTTCTTCGTTAAAAAATACCCCCCACGTAGTGAGCGCAGTATAGTCAGCGCGGTTGTGAGTTTCCGCTGCTGCATCTAGGGACATTATGATGTACTCACACGTAGGGGGTTGTTCCTGCTCCCACGACTGCCACCACTCTCGTTTTACTAGAGCAGCTTCTTCTGCCGTGGGTTCCTGCTGATATTGTGCGTTCCATTGAAAGGTCGGCATCGATGCCTTGGTACGTAGTAACGCTTCCAAATCAAAAAACTCAGGCCACAAGGGTTTCTGTATGGGTTTGTTCTCTTTATCAGCCGTGTCCAGTATGGCAGGGAACTCCACCACCTCGTACTGGTCAGAGCGGTCATTGTTCACCATGTCCCGTGTCACCCTGCCCGTCAGGTCGTCCATGTGCCATCTGGTTTGTATGATTGCCACACGGCCTCCCGGCATCAGACGAGTCCGTGCTCCAAAGGTAAACCACTCGTAGGCTTTCTCAAATACCTCAAAGTTACCGTTAATCACATCTTGCTCAGAGTGGGGGTCGTCCACCAATAATAGGTCTGCACCTCTACCTGCGATAGACGAGCCGATACCACAGGCGTAGTATTCCCCACCCACATTTGTATTCCATCTACCTGCTGATTTAGAGTCGGCTGACAAGGCCACCGTAGGGAAAATACTACGGTACTCGTCAGTGCTTATCAGGTTTCGAACTTTTCTACCAAAGTCTACTGCCAGATCAGTCGTGTGTGACACCATCATCACTTTCTTATTCGGGTTCCTACCTAAGAACCACGCTGGGAAGTAAATAGATACTAACTGTGACTTACCGTGTCTTGGTGGTATGTTGACACATATCCTGTCTTTGTTGCCCTGCTCGATATCCATGAGCATCTTCGCCAGTATGCGGTGGTGTTGGCCCACAATGTAATCCGGTTGCATACGTTTGCAGAACTCGATCAGGTCGTTGAAAGCCAACTCATTCTGTCTACGGGAGGATAGCTCATCAACAATACGATCTATCTCTACTACCTCGTCAGGCGAAAAAGAATCGATGTTATCCAGCATCTTCTGGATTTCTTCTTCCGAAAAGTCTAACGCAGCCTCAGTCATCGTAGTCTTCTATGCCTAACTCCTCATCTACATCCACGACAACTGCTTCTTCTACCACCTCTCCTGCGACCAGCTTCTCCAGCTTGCCTTTTAGCTTCTCACGCAGGTCATCCGTGGACTGATGCGTGATCGTCACTTCTGATTTCTCAGAAAAGAGACCCACATCTGATATCTTACCTAATAGTTCCAAAGCTCTCATGCGAATACGCGGATCGGGGTTTTCAGACTCCAGCACTAACTTGTTGGTCACCATGTGTCTGATATGTAAAGAGTTTTCGACAACAGACTGCCCAAACTCCTTGAGTATTTTATCGGTCATTATTAACGATGCGGGTGTGAGGGTAGCAGCTTTTTTTAACGTGACCTTCTTAGACGTACCTTCAGGGTCTTCTGCGTAAGCGGCCACTAACTTAGCGGCATTCTCTTGGTCTTCCTTTGTTACTTCTAGGTCTAGCCCGTGTTCGGCCAACTCTGCTGCGGTGGTAGCTGCGGCCTCCATCTTTTCGGGTAAGTCTAGCTCAAGGTCGGATTCAGGTATATCTACCGCTATTTCAGGTTTTACCTTCAGTGTCATATGTAGTCGCAGGTGTTAGCCGTAAAACGGATTTATACATGAAAAAAATTTTTTTACAAGGGGGGACTTAAATTAACAAGGGGGGTGTTCCCTGTGAGAGGGGGGTCAAGACCAAACTCAAAATTTTACAAGTCGTTCGTGCAAATTAGTAATATATGGTCGCTGATGGTACCTAATCTAGTAGCGGGGGGTAGGGGTAAGTACTTGCGTGTATCTATTGAGTAATCTCCCGATTGTGAGATAATGTTTGCAAGTCAGGGCAATCCTGCCTTGGCAAAACCCATGCACCTCAA
>CENO01122557.1_pt1 | contig 10109 bp, 11 predicted proteins | sample 530271 | NCBI WGS metagenome assembly CENO01 (sample SAMEA2619857, study PRJEB7988) | marine metagenome | biome: marine biome (ENVO:00000447); feature: surface water layer (ENVO:00002042); material: "saline water (ENVO:00002010), including plankton (ENVO:xxxxxxxx)" | depth 5 m | reverse complement strand
GTAATAAAAACCACAACAGCCAAAATACTTGATATTAACACAAAAAACTTAAGTATAGAAAAACGAATAGACATTCTCTCTTCAAGAGAATTATCCGCAATAATTACAACTCGATAGCGTTGTAATAGAAATTGAAAAATTTTTTTGCGAGGTTTATTATTCGTCATTATTTTGCAAATATCATAAAAATATAAGCATATTTGTGATTATTTTTATTTTACCGTAAAATATTTTAATATACAGTTAGATTTTAAATGTTTACAAAATTTTACAGAACAATTTTATTACTATCTCTGCTGTTTTTGATAAACTCTTGTTCAACCAAAAAAAAGTCTTGGGTTAATAGGCAGTATCATAATACAACAGCAAAGTATAATGGATATTTTAATGGAAACGAAAGTTTAAAAACAGGTTTAAGAAAAATTCATTCAAAACATCAAGACGACTACACGTCGATACTTCCGGTTTATAAAGAGGTTAATTTGAAAAACGCTAATACACAATCCTACATGGATAAAGCTATAAAAAAGGGCTCTGTCGTTATTCAGCGTCATTCGATGAAAATAAGAGGAAGGGAATATTGTAAGTGGATTGACGACAGCTATCTTTTAGTTGGAAAAGCATATTTTTACAAGGGTGATTTTCAAGAAGCAAAAAACACATTTACCTTTATAATTGAAGAATACAAAAAAAATGAAATTCGATTTTACGCTACACTTTGGCTCATTAGATCACATTTAGAACTAGGAAACTACACTCAGTCAGAGATGCTGTTAGAAGAGTTGGAGAATGAAAAAAATAAACCAAAGAAGTTTGATGTTAAGTTTGGTTTTGTAAAGGCAGATTATTATTTAAAACAAAACAACCTTTCTTTAGCCCTTGAAGAGTTAAAAAAGCTTGAAAAGATTGTTAAAAGAAAAGCAGATAAAACAAGAATCAACTACATAATAGCACAAATATATCAGTTTTACAACAATTTTAAGCAAGCGTCATTTTACTATCAAAAGACCCTTAAATTAAGCCCAGAATATGAAATGGCGTTCAATGCAAAAATGAATTTAGCACGTTCGTCTGATTCTGGAAGCAGGATGGGACAGAAGGCAAAAGAAAGCCTTGTAAAAATGCTAAAGGACGAAAAAAACAAGGAATATTTAGATCAAATTTATTACACTCTTGCAGAAATAAGTTTAAACAATGCAGATACTAATGCAGCAATAGAAAATTATTTTTTGTCTACAAAAAATAGCGTAAATAACGATGCTCAAAAAGCGCTTTCATTCCTTTCTTTAGCAAACCTCCAGTATGCAAATAAGAATTATGTTGCGACTAAAAACATGTATGACAGTACAGTTTTTTATATGTCAGAGAACCACAGAAATTATATTGAATCTAGTGAAAACCAGCAAGTTTTTACAGATTTAGTTTATCATATAAATATTGTAGAGCTGGAAGACAGCTTACAATACATAGCGTTGTTACCAGAAAACGAAAAAAGAGCACTGATACAAAAGATTATACAAAAAGTGATTGAAAAAGAAAGAAAGGAACAAGAAGAGCGTCAACAAAGACAAAGCCTCTCTTATCAAAATTCAAGAAACAACACTGGTCAGCTTGGTAACAACACCTCTGCTGGAAAGTGGTATTTTTATAATCCATCTACCCTAAGTTTTGGAATGTCTGAATTTAGAAAGAAATGGGGTAAAAGAAAATTAGAAGACAATTGGAGGAGAAAAGATAAAAAGAGCGTAAATGTTTTAATGGAAACGGATTCGTTAAGCAAAGATTCTGAATCAGATTTGGATAAAAGTAAAAAAAACCCAGAGTTTTATTTAAGTCAACTTCCAAAATCTAAAGAAGATTTTGATATATCTAACAACAAAATAAAAGAGTCGCTGTATCAAATGGCTATAATTTTTAGAGACGTACTAAATGAGTACGAAACAAGTATTAAAACATTTTTAAGAATTGTAGAAAAACATCCAAATGACGAGTCCTATAGCTCTTTAGCTCTTTATAATGTTTATTATTTATATTTCAACTTAAATAAGAAAACAAAAGCAGAAGAAATAAAAACAGACTTGCTATTAAGATACCCCAACAGTATGTGTGCAAAAATATTAAGCGACACAACTCTCTTAACTAGCGCAACTCAAAAACAATTAACAACTGAAGGCGAGTATGATCAAATATTTAAGCTGTACGAAGGTGAAAGGTTCGAAGAGATTATCAAGCAAGGAGATTCATTAATAAAAAAAGAGAATATACAAAAACACCGGCTGATTAAAGCAATGTCATACGCCTCTATCAATGATACTATTAATGCAAAAATAGAATTGCAAAAAATTATAATCAACTCATTGGATGAAGAAATTAAAAACTACGCCACGCAGCTTCTTGAAAAAATAGAAAATCCACAGAAGATTACAGACGCTAATAAGCTAGCAACATCAGAGTTTTCTTATTTATACAAACCAAAATCAAAACATATTTGCGTTGTAATATTAGATAAAAAAAATATAAACATAAATTATTTTAAAACATTGGTTTCTAATTTTAACGCCACCAAATATGAAACAGAGGTTTTTGAAATTGGAGCAATGATTTACGCTTTAGACAATCACCTTGTTACAATTAAAAGTTTTGAAAATTCTGAAAAAGCCATTTCTTATAAGAAAAAACTAAAAAAGGCAAATGAGGTCAACAAAATACTATCACAAAGAAAGCACCAAACATTTGTTATAAATATTGAAAATTTTAAGAAGTTATATTCAACTAATGGCGTTGAAGAGTATTTAAAATTTTATAAAAAGTATTATAATCTTAAAAATTAATATTTAAGTTTGTAGGCATAATCAAAACAAGATGTTTACAAAGAATAACGAATCTATGAAAAGAACAGAAAACAACAATTCGGTTGTTAATATAATTGGGCAAGGCACATCAATTCTTGGTGATATCAATTCTAATGGTGACATTAGAGTTGACGGAACACTCAAGGGCTCTATTAAAACTGAGGGCAAAGTAGTTTTAGGTAAAGAGGGTGTCGTTGAGGGGGATGTTATATGTCAAAATGCGGATATTTCCGGAGTTATTAAAGCTAAGATAACAGTATCCAATTTACTTTCCTTAAAAGACACGGCAAAGCTTAAGGGAGACATTGTTACCAATAAGCTTTCAATTGAGCCTGGAGCAGAGTTTACCGGCTCATGTAGTATGGGGGCGGTTATAAGAGAAATAAAGAATGTTGAACAAGCCACCGAAAAAGAAAAGACCGCATAATAAATTATTAGTATTAACTGCCGCTTCATTTCAAATGGGGGTTACGATTTATTTAGGGGCTTATCTTGGAGATTATTTAGAATCTACTTATTTAAGACCTGGAACGCATATTAAAACAATTTGCGTGGTACTGTCTGTATTTATTTCACTTTACATGTTGATCAAACAAACAAAAAAGCTACACCATGACTAAATTTATTATTTGGTTTCATTTGCTTCTCCTGCTTATTTTAACATCCGCCTATTTTGTTCATAAACACTATTGTTTTGCCGAGAATCTAAAAATCCTATATCTCTTTAACGCGCTTATAGCGGTTCTTGTTGTTGTTTCAGCGTTCTTATTTAGAAAAAAACATAAAGATTACATTGCCTTTTATTTTTTTGGTGGAACAATTGTCAAATCACTACTTTTTTTTATCCTAATACTACCTTTATTTAAACAAGACAATAACGTTTCTAGAATAGAGTTTCTATCTTTTTTTGTGCCATATTTGCTCACATTACTAGTAGAGACGCTTTCATTGGTTCGTTTGTTAAACATTGCAAATGACAAAAGTTTTATAACCACAGAAAAATATTCCAAAAATAACACATAAATTTCGTTAAAAAATCTAATTTTGTAACGTCTAAAATTGAACTCAAAAAATTAAAATGAACAACATAAAGACAGTTTTATTTATAGCAATATTAATACTATTAACAAGCTGTTCAAACTATGTGTTTGCTGGTGAGCAAGAAAAAAGTAACTACCCTGATCGGGATGTAAGAAAAGAGTATAAGGCATTTAAAGACCACCACCTAAAAGATATACACTCATTTAAACTCTTCAAGTATAAAAAAGAAGATAAAACAGTATATGTTTCTTTCCCACTTCCGATAATTATTTATTGCGAGGGAGAATTAGATGTTTTCATGTCTTCAAAATTCTACAACGATAAAAACAAAAGAGTTGAGTATAAGGTTGATGACAGAATATATAAGATTGATGATCATGAACACATTAAAGCAAGGAACTCTTTAGGTAAATCTTTAAGTTTGCTAGATTTGTCTATCACAAAAAACGTAGTGTTTATTCTTATAGCATTTTTTGTTATGGTTGTTGTTTTTGGAAAAATGGCAAAATCGTATAAGACTAATCCAGTTCCAACTGGAATCGGTAGACTTTTGGAGCCCATAGTTTTGTATATTAGGGATGATATTGCAAGGCCAAATATAGGTGAGAATCACTATAAAAGATATATGAGTTTTCTTTTAACGGTATTCTTTTTTATATGGTTTGTTAACCTTTTCGGTTTAACTCCCCTTGGTTCCAATGTAACCAATAGCATTGCCGTTACAGCTTCGTTAGCGGTATTAACTTATGTTATAACAACATTTACGGCAAACAAAAACTATTGGGGTCATATTTTTTGGATGCCGGGCGTTCCAACTCCAATGAAAATAATTTTAGCGCCGATAGAGCTTTTAGGAACAATTATAAAGCCTTTTTCACTAATGATTAGGCTTTATGCTAATATGACCGCAGGGCATGTTGTCCTCATGAGTATTTTGGGGCTAATTTTTATTTTTCAAAATTGGCTAGGTGGAACTCTTTCTTTTGGACTTGCTTTTGCCTTAGCATTATTGGAATTATTGGTTTGTGCTTTGCAAGCATATATTTTTACAATGTTATCTGCTCTATATTTTGGTGCGGCAGTTGAAGAACACCATCATGATGAGCATTAAAATATTAACTAGAGTGTTTAATTTAACTAATTTATTATTATGGAAATCCCAGCAATTGTAGGTGGTGGTTTAGTTGTAATCGGAGCAGGTATTGGTATCGGTAGAATTGGTGGTTCGGCCTTGGAAGCAATGGCGAGACAACCAGAGTTAACCGGAAAAATACAAACTGTGATGCTTATAGCAGCTGCACTAATTGAAGGTATAGGTTTTGCGGCGTTATTTGCACTGTAAAAGATACCAAACTAACCAGAGCTATAAGGGTTGCTTGTAGCTTTGGTTTAAAAACTTTAAATTTTAAAAAATGGATAAACTAATTACTGATTTTTCTTTAGGGTTGTTTTTTTGGCAAACACTTCTGTTTGTAATACTGATTTTTGTGTTGAAAAAATACGCCTGGAAACCTATCCTTTCTGCAGTAGAAGAAAGAGAAGAGGGTATTAAAAATGCTTTGGATTCCGCAGAGAAAGCTAAAGAGGAAATGAAGAGCTTAAATGCTGACAATGAAAGAATTTTGCATGAAGCAAAGTTAGAAAGAGACGGCTTGTTAAAGGAAGCTAGAGAAATGAAAGAAAAAATAATAAATGAGGCTAAAGAAAGCGCCAATCAAGATGCTGAAAAAATATTAACAACAGCAAAAGAACAAATAAGAAATGAGAAGCTTAAGGCTATTACTGAATTAAAAAATGAGGTGGCTAACTTATCAATTGAAATGGCTGAAAAAATATTAAAGTCAGAGCTTTCTGATAAAAAAGCCCAATCAGAGATGATAGAGAGAACTTTGAAGCAAAAAGATTTAAATTAACAAATGAGAAACGCTAGAGTAACAGTTAGATATGCAAAAGCCCTTTACGGATTAGCAATTGAAAACAAGTCTGAGTTGGATGTTTATAATGATATGCAAAAATTGTCAAACGCATGTCGTGAAAATAAGGATTTGACATTGTTTTTAAAAAGCCCGATAATAAAAACAGATAAAAAATTAAAAATTTTAGATCAGATTTTCGAAAAAAAAATATCTAATATATCAAAACTCTTTTTAAAAATCATAACTCAAAAAAAGAGAGAGTCTTTGTTGTACGATATAGCAAATAAATTTATTGAAGTTTACAAACAAAAGAACAATATAGAAACGGCAAACATTATTACTGCACAAAAATTAGACCCTCAATTAAGAGAGAATATTTTAAATGTTCTCAAAAACAGATTTCAAGAGAAAATCGAACTTAATGAGGTTGTAGATGATAAAATTATTGGAGGCTCGATTATACGAGTGGCAGACAAACAACTTGACAGCAGTGTTTCAAGTACATTACAAAAATTAAAACACAAGTTTAACAAAAATCTATATATACAAGATTACTAAAATTAAAAAAACATGGCAGATGTAAAACCAGCTGAAGTATCAGCTATCTTAAGAGAACAATTATCAGGATTTAAAACTGAAGCACAATTAGAAGAAATAGGAACTGTACTTCAGGTTGGAGACGGTATCGCTAGAATTTATGGGCTCACAAATGCTCAATCAGGAGAATTAGTAGAATTTGAAAATGAAGTTAGAGGTGTGGTTTTAAATTTAGAAGAAGACAATGTAGGTGTGGTTTTATTAGGCCCATCCAAAGGAATTAAGGAAGGAGACACTGTTAAAAGAACAAATAGAATAGCATCTGTAGATGTTGGTGAGGGTATGCTTGGTAGGGTTATTGACGGAACTGGCACACCAATTGATGGAAAGGGACCTATTAATGGAGAAACTTATGCTATGCCTATTGAACGAAAAGCTCCGGGAGTTATTTATAGACAACCAGTGGATGAGCCGTTACAAACTGGATTAAAAGCAGTCGATGCAATGATTCCTATTGGAAGAGGTCAGAGGGAGTTAATTATCGGAGACAGACAAACAGGAAAAACAGCAGTTGCGATAGATACGATAATAAATCAAAAGGAATTTTATGAAAAGGGTGAACCTGTTTTTTGTATTTATGTTGCTGTTGGGCAAAAAGCATCAACAGTAGCCGCGTTAGCAGATACACTAGATAAGGCGGGGGCTTTAGATTATACTGTTATTGTTTCTGCAAATGCTTCAGACCCTGCACCAATGCAATTTTATGCGCCATTAGTTGGGGCATCAGTTGGCGAGTACTTTAGAGACACAGGTAGGCCTGCCTTGATTATTTTTGATGATTTATCTAAACAGGCTGTAGCATATAGAGAGGTTTCATTATTATTAAGAAGACCACCAGGAAGAGAAGCTTATCCAGGTGATGTGTTTTATCTACACTCAAGACTTTTAGAAAGAGCAGCTAAAATTATAAACGATGATAAAATAGCTTCTCAAATGAATGATTTACCCGAGTCACTCAAAAACAAAGTAAAAGGTGGAGGCTCTTTAACAGCGCTACCAATTATTGAAACACAGGCTGGTGATGTTTCTGCCTATATACCAACAAATGTTATATCAATCACTGATGGTCAAATATTTTTAGAGTCTAATCTGTTTTTATCAGGTGTTAGGCCAGCAATTAACGTTGGAATTTCAGTTTCTCGAGTTGGGGGTGCTGCTCAAATTAAATCTATGAAAAAAATATCAGGAACACTTAAACTTGATCAAGCACAGTATAGAGAACTTGAGGCATTTGCTAAGTTTGGCTCTGACTTAGATGCTGCAACTACCGCAGTAATTGAAAAAGGAAAACGAAACGTAGAAATTTTAAAGCAAGGACAATACTCACCTCTAAGGGTTGAAGAGCAGGCCGCTATTATTTATTGTGGTACAAATGGTCTGCTAATGGATGTTCCAGTTGACAAGATAAAGGAGTTCGAAACAGATTATATAGCGTTTTTACATTCAAAACATCAAAATGTTCTTGACGATTTAGCTTCTGGAAAGTTAACTGATGAAATTACATCAACACTATCAACGGTAGCTGCTGAATTATCAAAAAAGTATAAAAAAGACTAAATAAAATGCCAAACCTCAAAGAGATTAGATCAAGAATAACGTCTGTTGGTTCTACTATGCAGATTACATCAGCAATGAAAATGGTATCTGCCGCAAAGCTTAAAAGAGCCCAAGATGCAATAACTCAAATGCGACCATATTCTAATAAACTGACAGATCTTTTACAAAGTCTTAGCTCAAGTCTTGACGGATCTGAAAACAATCAGTATTCTGAGTCGAGAGAGGTTAAAAAACTTTTAATAGTCTCTATTACTTCCAATAGAGGATTGTGCGGGGGATTTAATTCATATATTATTAAAAGCGTTAAAAGTATAATTGAAAAGCAGAATAAGAATAGTAATGTTGAAATATTGTCAATTGGAAAAAAATCTTCTGAACATTTTACTAAAAATGGCTTTAAAATGTTTTCTGTTCATGACGAGGTCTATAACGATTTAACGTTTGAAAACATATCAAAAATTGCAGAAACAATTATAAATAAGTTTCTCTCAAAAGAATTTGACAGGGTAGTTTTAGTGTATAATCAGTTTAAAAATGCTGCAACACAAATAATAATGAATGAAAATTATTTGCCAATAGATAATACCGCTAAAGAAAGTACACAAACAGCAGACTATATTTTCGAACCCAATCAAACAGAAATTGTAAAAGAGTTAATTCCAAAATCATTAAAAACACAACTCTTTAAGGCGGTTCTTGATTCTCATGCCGCAGAGCATGGCGCCAGAATGACAGCTATGCACAAAGCTACAGATAATGCTGCAGAATTAAAGAAAGAGTTGACCTTAACATATAATAAGGCAAGACAAGCTGCTATTACTGGTGAAATTTTAGAGATAGTTGGTGGAGCAGAGGCTCTAAACAACTAAAAACAGAAGAGAATACTCTTAAATATTTGAAATAACTTATATCTAAAAACATTACTATGGATTACAGCTATATAAAAATAGAGATAAAAAATAAAATCTGTTACTTGACGATTAATAGACCAGATAACTTAAATAGTTTAAACATAAAATTAATAGACGAATTAAGTTTAGCTCTAAAAAATATTAATATTGATAAGTCAATTCGTTGTTTAATAATTACAGGAGCTGGAGATAAAGCATTTGTTGCTGGTGCTGATATCAAGGAATTTATGAATTTTGATCAAAAAGAAGGTGAACAACTTGCAAGATCAGGTCAAGAAAAGGTTTTTGATTTACTTGAAAATTTATCAAAACCTGTTATTGCCGCAATTAATGGTTTTGCTTTAGGAGGAGGGTTAGAGTTGGCAATGGCATGCCACATAAGAATATCTTCAGTAACAGCCAAAGTAGGACTGCCTGAAGTGTCTTTAGGTGTTATACCAGGCTATGGAGGAACACAAAGACTAACAAAATTAGTTGGTCCCGGAAAAGCCTATGAAATTATACTAACCGCTGATATGATTACCGCTAATGAAGCAAAAGAAATAGGACTAATAAACCACGTGTGTAGTGCAGAGGAATTAATGAATAAGGCTACAACAATAGCAAGTCGAATTATTAAAAATTCACCTTGTGCAATTGAAAAGACAATAAAAGCTGTTAATAAAGGTTTATATAATACACAAAAAGGCTATGAGGAAGAGAAAAAGTTGTTTGGTAGTTGTTTTAAATCAGATGATTTTAATGAAGGTGTTAGAGCGTTTGTAGAAAAAAGAAAACCAAATTTTTAATTGAATCCGTTTAAAAAATTATTAAGTCAAACTGCAATTTACGGCTTAAGTAGCGTAATAGGCAGATTGCTTAATTATTTATTAGTTCCTTTATATACAAGGGTTTTTATTCCTGAAGATTATGGTGTAATTACAGAAATGTATGCGTATCTAGCTTTTTTTCTAATCTTTTTAACCTACGGAATGGAAACTACATTTTTTAGGTTTTCGAATAAATATAAGAAGAGAAACGTTTATAGTACTGCGCTAATTTCAGTGCTAACAACAGCTTTACTATTTCTTTTTTTTATAAACTTTAAAACCGAAACAATTGCAAACGCAACAGGAAATGTTGGCTCTGAAAAACTTATTGTTTGGCTTTCATTTATAATATTTTTAGATGTTGTTTCGGCAATACCTTTTGCCCGCTTAAGAAATCAAAATAAAGCAGTTAGATTTTCTATAATC
>CENO01000604.1_pt1 | contig 10136 bp, 9 predicted proteins | sample 530271 | NCBI WGS metagenome assembly CENO01 (sample SAMEA2619857, study PRJEB7988) | marine metagenome | biome: marine biome (ENVO:00000447); feature: surface water layer (ENVO:00002042); material: "saline water (ENVO:00002010), including plankton (ENVO:xxxxxxxx)" | depth 5 m | reverse complement strand
GATATTGAGCAAGTTGTTAAACATATACGTTCACATTTCTCTCAAACCGTAAAAGTCCTATATGGTGGTAGCGTCAAGGGAGAAAATGCCTCCAATTTACTAAATAATTTAGATATAGATGGTGTTTTGGTCGGTGGGGCTTCTCTAAACCCACAAGAATTTGCTAAGATAGCGCAGTCATGTTGATAGAAATTATTTTAGTTATTCTTGCAGTATTAATTGTTGGTTCAATTATGCTGCAACAAGGTAAAGGCTCTGATCTTGGCTCTGCGTTTGGTGGAGGCAGTTCTGACTCATTATTTGGCCCACTGGGACCATCTAATTTCTTCTCACAAATTACATGGGCACTTATTACTGTCTTCTTCGTCTTGTGCCTTCTTCTTGCCTATATTTCCAAACAGGAACTAACTCTTGATATAGATGAAGATGTAATAGAGGAAGTTTTTGAAGAACCTCCAGTCGAATAATTAAGTTGGTGCCGAAGGAGGGACTTGAACCCTCACAAGCATTGCTTACTACCCCCTCAAGATAGCGTGTCTACCAATTCCACCACTTCGGCAAATAATTCAAAGAATAAATTATAGTCTATAAACATTGACGATTTTAAGTCTTTTAACTATCCTTTAACGTCACTGCGGGGTAGAGCAGTCTGGTAGCTCGTCGGGCTCATAACCCGGAGGTCGATGGTTCAAATCCATCCCCCGCTACCAAGTGAAATGATTAAAGAGGATATTGAGGCTTTTTTAAAGCCGATAATTGAAGATTCTGGATGTGAACTCTGGGGATTAGACTTTAGCTCAGCAAAGGGAAAGGGTCAGGTTTTAAGAATTTACATTGATGCTATACAAGGTGTAGATATCACGGATTGTGAAAGGGTGAGCCGAGAAATTGACTACCATTTTCAATTCGAGGAAATTTTTGCAGATTTTGGAAGCTTTGAAGTTTCATCTCCCGGTTTAGATAGAACTTTATTTAATAAAGATCAATATAAAAATTTTGTTGGAGATGTAGTATCATTATCACTCTTCTCTAAGGTCAATGACCTTAGAAAATTTAAGGGCATTCTCCTAGAAGTTTTGGAATCAGAAATTTCTGTCAAAACAGAAGGAGATGTTGTTTTGCTAAAATTTAGCAATATTGAGAAGTGTAAATTAGATCTGGATGATCAAATAAAGAAAAGAAAAATATGAATAAAGAAATTTTAGAAGTAGTTGCATCTGTTTCAATGGAGAAAGGTGTTGATAAAGAAATCATCTTCGAAGCACTTGAAGAAGCCATTGCCAGTGCCTCTAAGAAATTATTGGATGATGAAGCATTAGTTAATGTTGTTATCGATCGAAAAACAGGTGACTACAACACATTTAGAGCTTGGGAAATTGTTGACGAAGTCATGAATGAGGTAAATGAAATTACAGAAGCAGATGTTGATAAACAAGAAATAGTTGACGGATTCGCTAAAGTTGAAATTGAAAATATAGACTTTGGGAGAATTTCTGCGCAAGCTGCAAAACAAGTAATTATTCAAAAAGTCAGAGAAGCTGAAAGAAGTAAAATTACTGCTAAATATGAAGGCCTTGTTGGGCAAGTCATATCTGGACAAGTAAAAAGAATCAACCGAGACTTCTTGCTATTAGAAATAGAAGAAGATCTAAACGCACAAATTCCAAGAGATCAAATTATTCCTGGAGAAATATTCAAACTTAATGATCGTGTCAGAGCAGTAATTAAAGAAATTGTATCTACGCCAAGAGGCCCTCAAATTATCTTAAGCAGAACTGATGAAAGGCTTGTTGTTGAATTATTTTCCCAAGAAGTTCCCGAAATTTCAGAAGGAACCATTGAAATTAAAGCTATATCCAGGGATCCAGGCTATAGATCAAAAATTGCAGTGAAAACATATGATGGCAGAATTGATCCAGTTGGTGCATGTGTTGGAATGAGAGGATCAAGAGTTCAGGCAGTTTCTAATGAAATAGGTAATGAAAGAATAGATATCTTTATTCATAGTGAGAATCCTGCTGAGTTTGTGGTCAACTGTCTGGCCCCTATTAAAATCTTCTCAATTTTAGTGGATGACAGAACATCTACATTAATTCTAGAAGTTGAGGAAGAAAACCAAGCGCAAATTATTGGTAAAAATGGCCAAAACTTAAGACTAATGACGCAAATGATTGGTTGGTCTTTTCAAGTTTTAAATAAAGAGCAGTTTGCTGAGTATCAAAATTCCAGCCTAATCGAAAAATTTGATCAAGTGGCAGAGAGGCTTGGCCTTGCAGATGCTGAAAAAGAGCAGATGATGGCGTTTGAGATGGATACGCTTGAAAAAGTTGTTGATGCGGATGCAGACACACTATCAAAAATATTCAAAACCCAAAAAAGAGCAAGTGAAGTAACTGATAAAGCTAACGAACTATTGCTACAAGATGCTTTTAATGATGATTTTAGTGATCCAACAATGGAAGACGCACTTGTAAACTTAAACGGCATAACAAATGATGTTCTCAGTGCATTGAGCTCCAATAATCTTAAAAAATTGGATGATTTAGCAGAGATGTCAGTTGGTGAGTTGATGGAAATTTGCGATAAAGTTACAGAAAAAGAAGCATCAGCTCTAATCATGGAGGCTAGAAAGCCATGGTTTAATTAAGGAGGATAAGAAATGGATATATCTGTAAAAAAACTTTCTGAGATTCTTAAGATAGATCCTGAAGTCCTTCTTAGCAAAATGATAGATGCAGGGTTATCGCATAAAAGCGTAGATGATCTTGTATCCACAGAAGACAAACAAAAACTTCTCTCCTACATTAGAAGCTCAAAAGATGCACCTGCAAAACCAACTGCTGCTGTTGAGGTAACACCACCAGTTCCTTCACCTCAACCACAACCAAAAAAAGAATCTAAGCCTAGTCCAAAAGTTACAGAAAAGCCAAAGCAGAAGCCAAAGGTAGAAAAAGAACCAGAAGAAGATACAAAAGTTAAGAAAACTGTAAACATCAATGGTTCAATTAGGGTTAATGACCTTTCAAGAAAGCTAAGCCGTAGAGGTAATGAGGTTGTCAAAAAACTGATGGAGCTTGGTGAGATGGCATCTTTAAATGATGAAATTGACCAAGAAACTGCAGTTTTAGTAGCAGAGGAGTTTGGTTTTCAAGTTAAGTTTGAAGAAGAACAAAAACTCAGCGAAGAGCAACTTTCTTATCCACAGGTTGAATTAAGTTTTTCAGACCAAGAATCACAAACCAAACGTCATCCTGTGGTTACAGTGATGGGTCATGTTGATCATGGAAAAACCTCACTTCTTGATGCAATTAAATCAACGAATGTTGTGGACGGTGAATCGGGTGGAATTACTCAACACATTGCAGCATATGAAGTTAAAACTAAAACCGGAAAAATTACTTTTATAGATACACCAGGACACGAGGCTTTCACAGCTATGCGTGCGAGAGGTGCCAACACAACAGATATTGTAATTTTGGTGGTTGCAGCAAATGATAGTGTTAAACCTCAGACTATCGAGGCCATTACACATGCAAAGGCAGCTGAGGTTCCAATAATTGTTGCCATTAATAAAGTTGATCTTGATGCTGCAGACATAGATAAGGTCAAAGGTGATCTTGCCAAATATGAGCTTGTTCCCGAAGATTGGGGCGGCAAACAACAAATGATTCCAGTGTCAGCTTTAACCAAAAAAGGTATAGATGATATTTTGGATGCTATTGAGCTTGAATCAGAAATGCTTGAATTGAAAGCTCCAACAAAAGGCAATGCCACTGGGGTTGTTCTTGAGTCACAATTAGATAGGTTCAAAGGTCCTCTTGGCACTTTCTTAGTTCAAAAAGGAATATTGAAGGTTGGTGATACTGTTGTTGCAGGAGAAAAGAAAGGACGAATCAAATCTCTTATAAATAGTCTTGGTGAACAAGTAAAAGAAGCTGGCCCATCAACACCTGTTGAAGTTTTAGGGCTTGAAGATTGTGTTTCTGCAGGTGAAGTCTTCAATATTATGAGCAATGAAAAAGATGCCAGAGCAATCATTGATGCAAGGCTATCGTATCTCAAAGACATAAACGATAAGAATGTCATGACATCTCAAACTGCCTTCGATTTACTTGATCAAGAAAAGATCAATAAATTAAGAATTATTGTGAAATCAGATGTTGCAGGTACCAGTGAAGCTATTAATAACTCTCTTTTAAAAATTGGTAACGAAGAAGTTGATGTAGATATAGTGAGTTCAGGTGTCGGTGGAATCACAGAATCTGACGTGAATTTAGCCATAACAACAGGCGCAAGAATCATAGGTTTTAATGTTCGTTCAGATAACAAAGCCAAAAAAATTCTTGAGGAGAAGGGAATTGAAGCTAGTTATTACAGTGTTATCTATGATCTGATTGAAGATATAAAGAGATTACTGTCAGGGCTGCTCAATCCAATTTATTCTGAAAAGATATTAGGAACTGCTGAGGTAAAAGAAGTGTTTAAATCACCTGAGTTTGGTCTTGTAGCTGGATGCCTGGTTGTTGAGGGCCTTGTAAGAAGAGAGAAGCATGTCAGAGTGCTTAGAGATAGTGTTGTGATTCATGAGGGCGAGCTTGACTCTCTAAGAAGGTTTAAAGATGACGTAAAGGAAGTTCAAAATGGAACTGAATGCGGTATTGGTATCAAAAATTATCTTGATATTAAGCCTGGAGATATGATTGAAAATTTTGAACAAAAAGAAGAGAAAAGATCGCTTTAATGGAGAGAGACAGAATAATAAGAGTTAGCGACAACCTAAAAAAAGAAATAGCTAATTTAATAATCAATTCAGACCTTAAAGATCAATGTGGCTTTATGAGTATTAACCACGTTGAAACGTCCCGTGATTTATCAAAAGCGAAAGTTTTTTTTACAACCATAAACAGCAAACTTAGTGAAAAAGACCTACAAGCTCTGCTAAATGATAATGCTTGGCGTATTCGAAAAGATCTTTCAAATTCATTGCCAATAAAAAGAGTTCCAGAGCTTAGATTCTTTTACGATGATCATTTAGATAACGTAAGGAAGATTGATTCAATAATCGATGAAATTGATTAATGTCAGTAATAATTCTCAATAAAGAAAAAAATGTAACATCTTTTAAAGCTATTAAAGATGTACAAAAAGAAATGAAATTTCAAAAAGCAGGACATGGTGGAACATTAGATCCATTGGCTACAGGTGTCCTACCTATCTTTTTTAATAGCTCAACACGTTTTATTGAATACATAGCAAACGATTCAAAAGAATATGTGGCTGAATTTGTACTTGGATTATCTTCAAACACTGAAGATATTACTGGCCAGCTTGAATATCACCCAAACTCAAAAGAGCCTTCAAAGAATGATATTGACGAGGTTTTGCAGAGTTTTATAGGAAAAATTAAACAATTAGCACCCGAATATTCAGCAAAAAAAATTAAAGGGGTTCCAATGTATAAGTTGGCAAGAAAGGGAGAAAAGTTTGAGCGAAGAGAGCAAGAAATAGAAATTACTAGCTTAGATTTGATCAAATATGATTATCCTAACTTTTCCATTCAAGTTAATTGCAGCAAAGGAACATATGTAAGAACACTAGGTTGTGATATTGCTAAGATGCTTGGCACAACAGCAGTGTTATCAGATTTAAAACGCACTAGATTTGGCAACTTATCAATAGATGATTCTATAAGTTTTGATGCCCTAAAAAACTTGGACAATCAAGCAAAAATGCAGTATGTTAAGCGGGTTGAAGAAATTTTAATTAATATTCCAAGAATAAATATAAGTTCTACTGAGGTAAATAAGTTTCGAAACGGTTCAAAGGTTGAACCAGAAAATAATACAAAAACAGGCCAATTTATGGTGTTTGCCCAAGAGGAATTTTTAGGTATTGGAAAGGTTGAAGAAGATATGAAAGTTCAGCCAGTAAAAGTTTTATCGTAAAGGAGAAAAAGAAAAAATGAGTTTAACAAAAGATGAAACATTAGAAGTTGTTAAGAAGTTTGGTAAAGATGAGAAAGATACCGGTTCTACAGCTGTGCAGATAGCACTTCTAACAAAAAGAATCGAAGACCTGCAGGGTCATTTTAAGACACATAAAAAGGACAATCATTCCAGAACTGGATTATTGCAAATTGTAAGTGATAGAAAGAAATTGCTTACATATCTAAAGAAATCAGATCTTCAAGCTTATACGAAGCTTGTCAAAGACTTAAAACTAAGAGATTAATATGAAAAAAATTGTAAGAAAAGAGATCCCAATGGGATCAAAAACGCTTGTATTAGAAACAGGCAAAATCGCACGACAAGCCACAGCATCAGTAATTGCCTCCATGGGAAATACTGTTGTGATGTGCGCCATAGTAACAAAAGCTGATGAGGAAAGACGTGACTTTTTCCCATTGAGTGTACACTATTCAGAAAAAACATATGCTGCTGGGAAAATTCCTGGTGGATATTTTAAAAGAGAAGCAAGACCTACTGAGTTCGAAACTTTAACTTCTAGGTTGATTGATAGACCTTTGCGTCCTCTTTTCCCTGACTTCTTTACTCAAGAGGTTCAAGTAAATTGCATGCTGATATCACTGGATAAAGAAAATCCGCCTGATGTTGTGGCCATGCTGGCTGCTTCTGCGGCAATGTCTATTGCTGATGTGCCATTTAATGGTCCAATCGGTGGGGCAAGAGTTGGTTTCATTGATGATGAGTATGTCTTGAATCCATCATTTGCTGATATGCCAAATTCAGATCTTGATATGGTTGTTGCGGGTACAGAAAGTGCAGTTTTAATGGTTGAATCTGATGCAAATGAGCTTAGTGAAGATTTGATGATTGGTGGTATTTTATTTGCTCACCAAGAAATGCAGTCTGTTATTAAAGGAATCAATGAATTTGCAGATGAGGTTCTTCCTGAAAGGAAAGAATACGTAAATGCTCATGCAGATGAAGAGCAAAAGGTATTCGATGAAGTTAATACAAATCATAGAGCAGCCCTAGCAGATGCGTTTACAACTGTAGACAAGAAAGAACGTGGCGAGAAGATCTCTGCTATTAAAGATCAATTGCTTGAAGGTTTAGAAGAAGAGAAGCATGACGATTATTTAAAGCAGTTTAAAGAAGTTGAGAAGGACGTTGTCAGAGAAAATGTACTTTCAGAGCAAAAAAGAATTGACGGTAGAAGTTTGACTGAAGTCAGAGACATTTCGATTGAAACAAATTTCCTTCCTTCAGTTCATGGTTCAGCACTTTTTACTAGAGGTGAAACACAGGCTATTGTTACTGCAACACTTGGATCATCTAAAGATGTTCAAATCGTGGATGCATTAGCTGGCGAAACAAAAGACAACTTCATGCTTCATTATAATTTCCCAAGCTACAGCGTAGGTGAGTTAGGTTTCCCAATGGGTCCAAAGAGAAGAGAAATAGGACATGGAGCGTTAGCAAAAAGATCGCTTAGATTCGCAGTGCCAACACTTGAGGAATTCCCTTATGCAATAAGGGTTGTAAGTGAAATTACTGAGTCAAATGGGTCAAGCTCAATGGCTTCTGTCTGTGGTGGGTGTTTAGCTCTCAGAGCGGCAGGTGTGCCAGTTGAAGAAAACATAGCCGGAGTTGCTATGGGTCTAATTAAGGATGGAGATCGTTTTGAAGTTCTAACCGATATTCTTGGAGATGAAGATCATCTTGGAGATATGGATTTTAAAGTTGCTGGAACAAAAAATGGTGTTTCAGGCTTACAGATGGATATCAAAATCGAGGGGATAAACGAAGAAATTTTAGAAAAAGCTCTTACGCAAGCTCGCGATGCAAGAATGCATATTCTTGGGATCATGGATGAGGCTATGCCAAAAGCCAATGAACTGACAAGCTTGGCTCCATATTTCTGCAAATTCAAAGTCCATAAAGACAAGGTAAAGGTTGTTATTGGAAAAGGTGGTTCAACTATAAAAGGACTACAAGATGAGTTTGGTGTAACTATCGAGTTACAAGATGATGGAAGTGTAAGTGTCTTTGGAGAAAACAAAGCAGTTGCAGAAGCAGCTAAGGAAAAAATTGAACTCATGTGTGCTGAGCCTGAAGAGGGCAAAGAGTACGATGCTGTTGTCGCAAAAATAGTTGAATTTGGCGCCTTTGTAACATTCATGCCTGGAAAAGATGGCTTGCTTCATATATCACAATTTAAACAAGATTTTGAACATTTAACTGATGTCATTAATGAAGGTGACAATATCAGGGTTAAAGTTACTGAAATCAGAAGAGATGGCAAAGTAAAACTGGAATTTGCTGACTCAGAATAATTCCGAAAGCATACATCTAGCAGATCCCCCGCCATACCTTTCTATGGTAGGGATATCTGCATGAATTACTTCTGTAAAATGTTGAGCTAATTTTTTTCTTTGATCTTCTGTATGCGCATGAAATGCTCTTGAAGACATAATCAAATAGAGATTATCGTTTTCATCTCTTGCCTCCAAACTATTCCCACAAAAATCTAGAATCTGATCTTTGGTTATTTCAAGGACATCATGATATTTTTCTACATGTTCTTTTACCATATCTCTGTACTCCTCTTTTATCACTTCGTAGCATATTCCAATTACACTTGTGCCAACATACATCAGAACATCAGTGTGATAGATCGCTTCTCCGGTGTGACTTTCTGTTTCGAAGCACACAAGTTTAAATCCATTATCCGCACACCAAGTTCTTAATAATTCCTCATTTGTTCTTGGGGAAGGCGTCGCATAAACAATTTTATTTACCCGATCAAAAACCATGCTACTAGTTGATTCAAGAAATATATTTTCATTTTCAAAGTTGGATAAATCGCCTGTCAAAGAATAATGCTGTTTTAGAAAGCCAATCATCTCCGGTGTTTTCTCTAACCTTCGGTTAGGGGCGCACATACTAAATAATTGGGCAGTTTTATCTTCAAAAGTTATAAACCAATTTGGAAAAATATGATCCGGACAAAGCTCGCTGCCAAGCATGCTTGTAACAGTTACGCCATTCTGTTCAATAGCATTTTTTAGTGCAAAAAATTCAACTTTTGCTTGGGCTGTAATGAGTTCAGGATTTTCATCATCGCCATCTTGGTAATGGTTGGAGGCAAGTGTTTCAGGATTCATGAAAAAAGTTTTTGGCTCGATCATGAAGATATGATTGCTTGATTGTTTAATTCCCATCTTTGCCCTAGCAGTTCTTATGCTTTCTGATTAAAATAATGTCAGTGTTAGATGATATTCAAAAAAGCTTTATAAAAAAAGAGTCAATTTACGGGCCAGACAACTACAAACCACTTCCAGTTGTTTTATCAAAAGCCAAAGGCGTTTGGGTTTGGGACGTGAGTGAAAAAAAATATCTAGATATGATGTCTGGTTACTCTGCCGTAAGCCATGGCCATGCGCACCCAGTGTTGCTAAAAACTTTTCATGATCAGTCCAGCAGGCTCTCTTTGACTTCAAGAGCATTTTATACAGATACACTTGGGCCATATTTAGAAACAATAACTCAGATGACTGGGTTTGAAATGGCTTTGCCAATGAACTCTGGAGCAGAAGCAGTTGAGACTGCAATTAAATCTTCAAGACGATGGGCTTATCGAACAAAAAAAGTTGAGGAGAATAAAGCTGAAATAATTGTTGCTGAAGGAAATTTTCATGGCAGAACGACAACAATAATTAGTTTCTCAACAGACGAAAATTCTAGAAAAGACTTTGGTCCTCACACACCAGGTTTTGTGGCAGTAGAATATGGTTCAAGCAAAGCGATTGAAGATGCAATTACCCCAAACACGGCAGCAGTTATTATCGAGCCAATTCAGGGTGAAGGTGGAATAATTGTTCCGCCAGATAATTACCTCAATGAGGTCCGAGCAATCTGCACTAAACACAATGTTCTGATGATTCTTGATGAGATTCAGTCTGGTTTGGGACGAACAGGCAAATTGTTTGCATATCAACACTCATGCGGTCAATGTTCATGTGGCGAAAATTCATGTGATGTACAGCCAGATGGCTTAATTCTTGGGAAAGCCCTTGGTGGTGGGTTTATGCCAGTATCAGTTTTTTTAAGCTCTGAAGAAGTGCTGAGCTGGATGGATCCAGGCTCTCATGGATCAACATTTGGAGGCAA
>CENO01087772.1_pt1 | contig 10155 bp, 7 predicted proteins | sample 530271 | NCBI WGS metagenome assembly CENO01 (sample SAMEA2619857, study PRJEB7988) | marine metagenome | biome: marine biome (ENVO:00000447); feature: surface water layer (ENVO:00002042); material: "saline water (ENVO:00002010), including plankton (ENVO:xxxxxxxx)" | depth 5 m | reverse complement strand
GTTTTATTGCTTTCTCCTGATATCCATTGTTCCATCCTTTCTTTTGTCAAATCCAAAAGCTTTTCCTTGATGGATTCTTCTTTTTGGATATCAGCAATGCTCATCAGTTGAGTTATTCTTTGTAACCCTTTGCCCTGCCAGTAGGGTCCCCAACCGATTTCCAGGATCATACTTCTGGCTCTTGCTGAATCCCGTGAAAGTTGTGTCTCCAGCGAATCAATCGCATCTTCATTTTCAAGGCCCGGCCAATAGGGGACAAAACCAGGATAAGGAATGGTTGTTTTAAAATTATTGACAGCAAATAATTTTATCGGACCCCGGATGCTTTCTATTTCACCTCTAGCTTTTTTAGGAAGACTTGAATTGTTGAAGTAATGGTGGGGATACAATCCAACAATAGGGGGCGAAGAAAAACCCTCGTACTGTTGTGAGATCGTTTTAAAGTTGGTAATTACTTCACTTTTTTGATGATCGATTTCCCAATCTGCAATGGTGTTGGTGACAAAGGTGTAAGCACTTCTCTGGAAGTATCGAACTGTGACAGGACGGGAATTGGGTAATATTGCGGCTGAAACATATTTTTTATCTTTAGGAAGGCTGAGAACCCAACCTGACTTATCTTGCGGTGCAAGTTCCGGATTGATTTCAAATCTAATGTTATCGACATCTGCAGACATGGTCCCCGTTGGTTCCAATACCACAAGATTGACCATCTTGTTTATGTCTGCATAACCTCCAGGACTGAATCGGTTGCTGTTTGCCAGAATATCTCTGACCGGAACTCTGATGGTTTCCCAAGCCCCCTTTTCGGGTAATTTGACGGAATAATCACTTACGTTTGGCCAGCCACTATCGAGTTTTACAAGGAATTCTACACCTTCTTCGGCGCTGTTGATTCTTAGATCAAAAACCAACTCACCCTGAGCGGCCCAATAGCTCAAATCCGCCCTCTGGGGCCCCTGTTCTTCACCAAAGACAGTGAATACGTTCCCGTTTAAACCTTTTTTTCTTATTTGCAGGTATTTATCTTCCCTGTCCTCTCGGTCCATGAAAAAAACCGAATCTCCGTCAGAGTCAGTGACTCTGATATGACCCTCAGGGTTATAGCTGCTCCAATTCAATTCAGCATTCAATCGTCCATCATAAATAACCAACTGTTCTGTTTTTCCAAAAGTTGGTTTTTTCGGAGAGTCGTCACTGATGCCTGAGGCACTTGACCAAAGACTTCCGGATGGTCCAAAAATGGCGTAGGTTTTCGATTGGTTCTTGACTAAAAGCACTCTGGAATCGGATTTGAATTCAGAGACTTCAAATCCTGCAGAGGGCTTCACCTGAAAATCACCTCCACTGAGAGTAAAGTAGGTGAATGGGCTTCCATGGGATATGGTACTGGTCATTTGATTTTCCCCATCCACGAAAGCCATATCAATGGACCAATCTCCATGATTTTTGAGTTTTGCCGACTCTGGCTTAAATCCTGTGGGGGCAAAGATCAGATCCGGTTCATGAGGATAAAAGATTTCAACGTCTTTTCTCTGGGTGGGTACAACTGTTTTTTTAGGAAGTCCCATTTCAAGGCCGTTCTGTGAAGCCTTAAAAGTCAAAGGGTGGGCATGAATCACTTCAGACCATTGAGTAAACATCACCGATGAGTACCATTGGTTGGTAGGCGGAGCCTTTTGAAGCATTTCACCGGTGATGTATTTTGCCTCAGGGGGTTGACGGTCTCCTCTCGAAGGTTGATTTCTGTATCCGCCCTTCCCCACACGGGTAATGTCCGGGTCCTTACTAACGGGCGTCGATTCTTTCGAGGTGCATCCAAATATGATTAAACAAACGAGACTTACTGCGGATGCTTTAAAGAGATTTTTTGACATGATCGGTTTGATGCTCGATTCAATTATCGCAAATGTAATCCATTACATAAATCGATGCAACTTTTTTTTAAAAAATATTTTTTTATCCTCTCATCCTGTTACAGCAAAGCATCTGACAAATTGTTGATCCGTCGTTTGGACAGAAGGAGGAAATTTTTCTCGGCAGGTACTTACCACCTGATCGCAACGTTCCGCAAAGGGACACCCCTTGCTATCCGGAGTCCATTGAGGCACTTCAGCTTTCCTGGAGCTGATTTTCTTTCTTTGCTTTCTGTTCGGATCAGGAACGGAATCAAGGAGGAGTTTGGTGTAGGGATGTTTTGGATTTTGAGTAACCTGATCGCTCTCACCCCATTCAACCATATGTCCGGCATACAAGACCGCGGTTCTCTCAGAAAAATATCTCGCTGTCGCAATATCATGGGTGATGTAGAGAAAAGAGATCCCCTGTTTTCTTTTTAAATCATCCATCAGATTAAGGATTCCAAGTCGAATGGACACATCGAGCATGGAAATGGGTTCATCGGCAAGAATGACCTTAGCGCCGACTGCAAGGGTTCGTGCAATGGCCACCCGTTGCCTCTGTCCTCCACTAAGTTCGTGGGGGAATTTACCCATTATCTCCAGAGGAGGAGTTAATCCAACGTCCAATAGGATTTTTTCGATTTCTTTATCAAGTATTTCTGAATTTGTTTCAGGATGATGAATTTTGAGTGGTCGAAGCAAATGATGCTTCACGGTATGCACAGGATTCAACGATCCAAACGGATCTTGGAAGATCATTTGGACATCAGATGCAAACTGCTGTTTATGTTTGGATGTTTGAAGCTCTTCGATTTCTGTGTTCTCGAATAAAACCCGTCCGGAAGAAAATCGATTTAATCCACACAAAGTTCTGGCACAGGTGCTTTTACCGGATCCAGACTCTCCCACCAATGCCAGTGACTCCCCTGGAAATAATTCAAAGGAAACATCATTCAATGCTCTTATTTCATTTGTTTTAAAAAGGGTATTCCTGGTTGAAAAATCAACGACTAAATTTTCAACTTTGAAAAGTGGAACAGGCATTTGATGACATTCTTAAGTCAGAGATTTAAGGAGACACATGATCATGATTGAGGCAGGCGACACCGAATCCGGAGTCAAAATTGAGAGAGGGATCGATTTCATAGCACTTTTGGTTCGTGTACTTACATCGTTCCTGAAATGAACAGCCAACGGGCATATTGAGTAAATCTACAGGATTTCCAGGAATTCCTTCCAACCTTTTTCTTGGTCCATGAATCTTAGGGAAAGATGCAAGCAATCCCTGTGTGTAGGGATGTCTGGGATGGACCATGATTTCCTCTGTTGCACCGATCTCGATAAGTTTTCCTCCATACATGACACCGATGCGGTCGGTTATTTCTCCCATGAGGCTCAGATCGTGACTGATGAAAAGAACCGAAAAACCAAAATGATCTTTTAATTCAAAGATTTCTTCCATGATTTCTCTTTCAACGACCACGTCCAGTGCAGTTGTTGGTTCATCCATGATGATCAGTTTAGGCTTGAGCGCCAGGGCAATTGCGATTGCAATTCGTTGTCTCATGCCTCCTGAAAGTTGATGAGGAAAGCTTGTCAGTCTGCTTGGATGAATTCCAACGGTTCTGAGAAGTTCAATCGATTTTTCTCTTGCTTCGTCTTTAGAAATTTGGGTGTGTGTATGCATCACATCCGTCATTTGCTCTTCAATTGAAATGACCGGATTAAGCGAATTCATTGCACTCTGAAAAACAACCGTAACTTCATTCCAGCGGAACTTGCGTAATTGATCATGGTTCATCCGGAGCACATCATTGCCTTGAAAAAAAATCTCACCCTGTGAAATGAGTGCAGGCATTTTGTGTAATCGGGAAATAGCAAAGGCCAGTGTCGATTTACCACAACCTGATTCCCCTGCAAGCCCCAATGTTTCTCGAGGTTTTAATTCAAGACTGACCTGATTTACTGCTCTGGCAATTCCTTTTGGCGTAACATAATCCACACATAGATTCCTGATTTCGATGAGGATTTCTTGATCGGATGGATTAGAGATTTCGTCCAAGGGCCCCTCGTTCTTTTTCAGATTTTTCGAATAATTTTTTCCAGAGTTTCAAATGGGGACCGGTTTTCAGTTTTGGATTACTGATCTGATCAATGGAAATGTTTATCAATGACAACGCCCCGCCAAAAATGGCAATGATGAACGCAGGAGTGAAAACATCCCACCACGCGCCTGTGTACAAAGAGGAATTATTTTGTGCCCAATAGAGCATGGTTCCCCAGGTAACTGAACTGGGATCTCCGAGCCCCAGAAACTCCAAACCTGCCTGACTCAATAATGCATAAAGCACCACCCCTATAAAACCTCCACCCACTATTGAGACGAGATTTGGCAGGATTTCAATGAGTATGATCCTCCATTTTTTCTCTCCCATGACTTCTGCGGCAAGAACAAATTCCTTGTACCTCAGGGCCATGGTTTGTGCACGAATCACTCTTGTACCCCAAGGCCAAGCTGTAAGACCGATCAATAATGCGATGATGGGAGGCCCGACTTGACCTAAAAAAGCTGCTAAAACGATTAACAAAGGAACTTGAGGAAAAACCAGAACAACGTTTGTGAAAAAATTTATCCATTCATCAATTTTTCCTCCAAAATAGCCTGCAGACATCCCAAGTGAAACGGCTATGACCATCGCAATGAAACCTGAACCGAATGCCACAGAAAGTGATATTCTTCCTCCATAGAGGCTTTGTGCAAAAATATCCCGTCCACTTCGTGTTGTTCCCAACCAATGTCTTTCACTTGGAGGTTGATGAGGGCGCCCGACTCTTTTTTGAGGATGAAAGTCAGTGAATACAGGAGCAAAGATACATGAAAGAACCATGATCAAAAGAATTGAACCGCCAATAAGGGCAGGAGGATTTCCTCTAAAAAAATTCAAAAAAGAAGAGAATCTATTTGTTGTTTTGTCCTGCGCCATTTCCAGCAAAAGATTTATGAGGATCTCAGCCTCGGGTCCAACCAAATCAAAAGAAGATCTGCAATGAAATTCGCCAGGAGCATGCACATGACAATAAGAAGCAGGATTGCTTGGATGAGGGGATAGTCTCTGGCATTAATTGCTTTTAGCATTAGATTGCCTAATCCAGGATAATTGAAAACCACCTCCGTAAACAAAGAACCTGCCAGGATAAAACCGATAGACATAGAAATAGCCGTCATAACCGGAAGTATGGCATTCCTCTGTGAATAGCGGATCATTATCCTCCATGATGAAAGCCCTTTTGCCTGGGCCATGGTGATATAATCCTCTCCAAGAACATTGATGAGAGCATTACGCATATTGAAAAGCCATCCTGATATCCCTACCACAATCATGGAAAGGAGCGGAAGGGCCGCATGGTAGAAAATGTTCGATATGAAAGCCCATGACAGGGTTGGATCCAACTCAGGATTATAAGCATACGAAAGAGGGAACCATTTAAGCTTCAAACCGAAAATATAAAAGATGACTAAAGCACTGACGACATAAGGAAACGCGCTGATTACCATCGTTAAAGGTGGGACAATTGAATCAAACCACTTTCCCCGGTTAGTTGCAGAATAAGTTCCTGCCAAAATCCCCAAAATCACTGTGATGACCATGGATGTTCCGGCTAAAAAAAGTGTCCAGGGCAGCCCAATCATAATGACCTCGGATACAGGAGTGGGGAATAAAAGAATCGATGGGCCCAACTCCCAATTGATCACACTTAAAAGATAAGACAGGTATTGTTCCCACAAGGGTCCCTCGACGAAACCATACATTGCTCTCACTGCATCCATCTGGGATGGATCCATTTTACCCATGGCGCCTGCAAACATTGCGTCTACAGGATCGCCTGGCATCAGTCTAGGAATGAGGAAATTGAAAGATATCGCTATAATGAATGCCGAAAAATAGAAAAGAATCCGGCGGGCGATGAAGTCCATAATGAAAAGTAAAATTTATTATGGGTTCAATGAGTACAACTATCTCATATCACTTGGCATATAATTCATTGAATAAGATGACTCTTTTACCGGTGTCATACCATACAGGATGAACGTAAGGATTTTCGGCGTTAGGCCAACCTTCGACCCTGGTAGAGTTGTATTGGAACCAAGTAGGATTAGAGAACAAACTGATGAATGGGAGGTTTTCTGATGTAAAAACCTGAAGTTCTTTCAAAATTTCTTTTTTCCGGTTTGAATCACTTATCTGTCCATACTCATCGATTAACCGGTCAACTTTTCTGGCATGAATACCATGGTTTGCATGCCATATCTGGCCTATTCTCGAAGTATGAAAATACTCATTAAAGGTCTGAATGGGGTCCACGGAAACAAGAGACCAATTGATGGCCGCTTCATAGGTTCCCTGCTTGAGACTTCCATCATAAACACCCCAATCAACTGCATCTACTCTCGACTTGATTCCGATTTCATCAAGGTATTCCGTAACCATTTGAACAGTCTGCACCCAATCAGTCCACCCATTAACCACTCTGATATTAAAATCAATTTTAGAACCATCAGGATTTTCCAAATACCCATCACCGTCTGTATCCCGATAGCCACTGTCTTTCAGTAATTTCTTGGATGCATCAGGATCATATTGCGTTAAATCTTCAAATTGTTTGCTGACTTCTTGGTTGATGAATTTTTCAAAATAATTCCCCAAGCCACCCGGGAAGAAATTGACTGTGGGATAACCATAAGCAGCCAATTCAACAATTGCTTCTCGATCCATTGCCATTGAAAAGGCTTTTCGAAAATTCAGATCACTAAAAGGTTTTTTCTTGGTATTGAGATAAATGTGAATTGCATCATTCGCGGGATACCAATAGTGATGATTTTCAGGGTTGGTTTGCACATAGGTCTTGTCAATATCTGCAATGAAGTTCGACCCCCAATCAATTTCATCATTCATTAAAGCCGGTTGTATTTGCGAATTGTCACTAAATGCCCTGTATTTCACACAATCCAAATACGGTTTGCCCTTAATGTAATAGTTGGGGTTTCTGCAAATCTCCATCTGTTGAGGTTTTACATATTTAACTTCAGTGATAGGACCGCTGCCAACAGGATTTGGATTTTCAAATCTTGTTGGATCTTCAACATTTTCCCAAATATGCTTAGGAACAATGTGATAATTAGGAATAGACCACTCAACCGTCGTATCTACTTTTTTCAATACTACCTCAAAGCTAAGGTCGTCTACTTTTTTAATTTCTTCCAATTTTTCTGAGGCAAACAAACCTGCTGCATCAAAAGCAGGATACTCTTTGGCTAAGGAAATACTGAAAACAACATCTTCAGATCTAATCGGAGTTCCATCAGACCATTTCAAATTGGACCTTAACTTATACAAGATTGATTTCATATCATCTGAATATTCGAATGACTCCACTAACCTGTAATCAATTTCTCCAACCATTGAGTTGTAAACCAATAAAGGCTCGAACATTAAACCTTTGATATTGTCACCATTTGTAAATGGATTGAAATTTTCTGTAAATGCAGGAGTGATAATTGGAACGGTTAAAGTTCCTCCTTGTTTAGGGCTTGCTGAAATACAAATGGGGAATAAAATCAATAAAAACAATGTTTTGAAAAATTTCTTATCGACGAACATTTGAATTTTCATTTTTTCCTTTCATCAAGAATTAATTCTCATTCTTGTGTTTTAAATTTAAGAGTTCTTGAAATGCAAAAGCACTGTTTTTTAAAACACGTTCTTGCGTTTCAAAATCAACAAAGACCAAACCAAACCTTTTTTCATATCCTTCTGCCCACTCAAAGTTATCCAAAAGGCTCCAGGCAAAATAGCCACTGATATCAACGCCACTTTCTATTGCCTCATGAACGGCCTTGAGATGCATATCAAAATACCTACACCGTTGCTCATCACTAATTTTTCCATCTACAAGGGAATCAACAGTTGCAGCTCCGTTTTCAGTAATCATTAAAGGAGGTAAATCGTATTGGCTGTTCAATTCAATTAAGAGATCTGTCAGCCCTTTAGGATATATTTCCCAGTCCATATCCGTTTTTTCAGCATCAGGGTTTTGGCTCAACTCCAAAAATTTGTCCTTGCTGTAACTACCAATGTTTCTGGTGTAGTAATTAATACCAATATAATCAACAGGGTGTGAGATGATTTTCAAATCATGCTCAAGAACAAGAGGTTCCACATTCGGTTCAAAACGATTAACGATATGCGGATAATTTCCCTCGAGGATTGGTTCAAGGAACCAATGGTTTCCTCCTGCTTCAGCAATTTTTGAAGCAATGTAGTCATCATATCGATGGGTCTTTGGACTCATAGGCCCCATATTCAGGACAATTCCGTTTTGACAGTTTGGAACATTCGTACTCAAAACCTGCATTGCTAATCCATGAGCAAGCAGAAGATGGTGTCCTGATTGTTTTGCGTATCGTATATTGGAGTGACCGGGAGCATGGACCCCATATCCATATCCTAGAAACGCCGAACACCAAGGCTCATTTAACGTAGAGAAACTATAAACCGAGTCACCTAAGGCTCTACTAACAAGATCGGCATAGTCCTGAAATCTAAAGGCCAAATCTCTATTCAGCCAACCTCCTCTATCCTCCAGATATTGGGGCAAGTCCCAGTGATAAAGCGTGACATAGGATTTGATCTCCAATTTTTGAAGACGGTCTAAAAGCTTTTTATAAAAATCCAACCCCTTTTGATTGGCCTGCCCTTTTTCATCCATAACTCGAGGCCAAGCAATCGAAAGCCTATATGCCTCAAACCCCATTTCTTTTACTAAATCGAGGTCTTCCTCCCACCTTTTGTAGTGTTCACATGCTGGATTTCCTGTGTCTCCATTTTTGACCTTGTTCGGTTGTTCACAGAATGTATCCCAGATTGAGGGGATTCTTCCATCTTCTGATACAGCTCCCTCTATTTGAAAAGAGGAGGTCGCAACCCCTAAGGTGAACTCAGAATCAAGGATTTTCGAAGAGGGTGGCAATGTAATTTTGAAGTTACTCATGTGTGTGAAACTGGTCTGTTGATTTATTTTTGGTGATCATATGTAATCGATTTCAAAAAATCAAACTTGATTGTTGGAACTCCACCAAATCAAAGTTTATATTCAAAATCTCCCATATTTGGACTGATGCCCCTAAAAGGATCGAGAAAGCAAAAAAAAACTGTCAAACCTCCGACTCTAGCTGATGTCGCAAAATTTGCAGGAGTTTCAACAGCAACAGTAAGCAGGGCCATCTCAAATCCTGAGGTGCTTAAAGGTAAAACGAAGCAACGCGTTCAGGAGGCAATTGAGAAAACGGGGTATGTTGTTAATGAGGCGGCAAGAAGTCTAAGGAAAAATAAAGCTGGGGCAATCCTTGTCATGGTTCCGGCTGCTTCAAGCCAGTTTTTCTCATTGGTTTTGAGCGGTCTTGAATCAGAAGCCTCAAAATCCGACTACAACATTCTGGTTGCCAACACAGGAGATGATTTTGAAAAGGAAAAACAATTATTCAATTATGTGAAAAGTAAAAAAGCCGATGGAGTATTGATATTCAGTGGAAGATTCCCGTCATTGAATGAGTTGGTGGAAGATTCTTTTACTCCTCCAGTGGTCGCGGTGAATGAGCGGATTGATAAGACAGACATACCTACTGTCGCAGTAGATGGATATCAAGCAGCCAAAATCATAGTCAAATTCTTACATGGGATGGGACACGAGCGAATTGGACATGTAAGTGGACCATCAGATCGTATATCGTCTGCCTTAGACCGATTAAATGGTTACCGGGATGGAGTAAATGAACTTGGCATAAAATCTCACTGGATTTACAAAACTGAATACAATATTGAATCTGGAGTTTCAGCGGCCCGAGAATGGATCTCACTTACTGATCGACCATCAGCAGTTTTTTGCTCCTGTGATGAGGTTGCATATGGGTTCAACTCCATGTTGTATCGAAGCGGCTTCCGAGTACCCAAAGATGTCTCCGTTGTAGGATTTGATGACATACCACTTTCTGAATTTTCCATACCATCCCTAACCACCTATCATCAACCTTATAAAAAAATCGGCATTCAGGCTGTCAAAAAACTTCTTCAGCAAATAAAAAATCCTAAAGAAAAATTAGAGGATGAATTCATTCAGGGGGAACTTCTCATTCGTGAGAGTACAAAAAGACTTGAAAAGCTATCCTGAAGTCTATCAAAAAATTCTATTTTGGATT
>CENO01022338.1_pt1 | contig 10180 bp, 9 predicted proteins | sample 530271 | NCBI WGS metagenome assembly CENO01 (sample SAMEA2619857, study PRJEB7988) | marine metagenome | biome: marine biome (ENVO:00000447); feature: surface water layer (ENVO:00002042); material: "saline water (ENVO:00002010), including plankton (ENVO:xxxxxxxx)" | depth 5 m | reverse complement strand
GCTGGGGATACTGAAAGAGGAGTAAATGTATTATCTACAATTAGTTTTAGATTATATTTTTTTGCGATTTCAGAAATTGATTCTATATCGGCTATCTCTAACAGGGGGTTAGAAGATACTTCACAATAAATAATTTTTGTATTAGGCTTAATTAATTTTTTAATATCATCTAATGAGGTTATGTCAACAAAATCGGTTTCAATCCCCAGTTGTGGTGTGAAATTTTTTAGAAATGCATAAGTACCTCCATAAACTGTTCTACTTGAAATTATATGATCTCCTGATTTACACAATTGCAATATAGTAGATGTAATAGCACCCATTCCAGATGAAAATACATTAGCTGCCTCAGTTCCCTCCATAGCCGCGCAAGCTTCCTCTAGATAAAGATTACTTGGTGAGGAATTGCGAGAATACAAATAACAACCTTCTGTATTTCCTTCAAATGTTTCACTCATGGAATTTGCTGAAAGAAATGTATAGGTTGAGGAATCGGAAATAGAGGGATTTACACCTCCAAATTCTCCAAAAAATTGTAAGTCTTGTATTTTATTTGCTGGCTTTGATTTCATTAAACTAGTTGTGATTTGAGTTTGTATTAATTACTAATTTACCAAAATCAATTTTAATACTTTAAAAATTATTTTAACATTTAAATATTTGTATTTTTGAAACCTAAATTCAAGAAGTATGAGTACATATGATGTTATTGTAATTGGTTCCGGTCCTGGGGGTTATGTTTCTGCTATTCGTGCAGCACAACTGGGAATGAAAACAGCACTTATTGAAAAATATTCGACAATGGGTGGCACTTGTTTAAATGTTGGTTGTATACCTAGTAAATCATTGCTTGACTCATCACATCATTATGAAAATGCTCTTCATAATTTTGAAGACCACGGTATTTCAGTTGATGGTAAAATTAAACTTGATTTAGACAAGATGATGTCAAGGAAATCATCTGTTGTAGAGCAAACTACAAAGGGTTTGGAATATTTAATGAGTAAAAATGATATAGCAGTATATCATGGTTTAGGTTCTTTTAAAGATGAAAGTACAATTGAAATAAACGCTGACGGTAAAACTCAAACAATAAACGGAAATAATATAATTATTGCTACAGGGAGTAAGCCTACAAAATTACCTTTTGCTGATTTTGATGGAGAAAGAATTATTTCGTCAACTGAAGCTCTAAAACTTTCAGAAGTACCCAAACACTTAGTTGTTGTTGGTGGTGGAGTTATTGGTCTTGAATTAGGTCAGGTTTATAGTAGACTTGGTGCAAAAGTAACTGTACTTGAATATCAGGATAGAATAATTCCTAACATGGATTCAAGTTTATCAAAAGAGTTAGCTAAAGTTTTTAAGAAAAGTGGGGTTAAAGTTAATACATCTCATAAAGTTTTATCCATTGAACGAAAAGGGGATTCAGTTTTTATAGTTGCTGAAAATAAAAAGGGTGAAAGTGAAACCTTTGAAGGTGATTATTGTTTAATTTCTATCGGTAGAAGTGCATATACGGAAGGTCTTAATCTTGAGGCTATTGGAGTTTCAACTGACAAATATGGAAGGGTAGAAGTTGACAATAATTTAAAGACCAGTGTTGCTAATGTATTTGCTATTGGTGATGTTGTCAAAGGTGCTATGTTGGCACATAAAGCTGAGGAGGAAGGTGTTTATGTTGCAGAATATATAAAAGGACAAAAACCTCATATAAATTATAATTTAATTCCAGGTGTTGTATATACTTGGCCTGAAGTTGCTTCTGTAGGTAAAACTGAAGATGATTTGAAAAATAGTAATAAAAACTATAAAGTTGGACAATTCCCTATGAGAGCTCTTGGTAGAAGTAGGGCTAGTTCTGATTTAGACGGGTTTGTTAAAATATTAGCTGATGCTGAATCAGATGAAATTTTGGGAATACATATGATTGGAGCCAGATGTGCCGATTTAATTTCAGAAGCAGTTGTCGCTATGGAATATAGAGCTTCAGCAGAGGATATAGCTAGAATATCCCATGCTCATCCAACTTTTTCTGAGGCAATAAAAGAAGCTGCTTTAGCCGCAACTGAAAATAGGGCAATTCATATATAGCCATTATAATACTTACATTTCTATATATTTGTTTTAAACAAATAAAATGCAATCAAAGTTTGAATCTTATCTAAAAGATAATTTTCCTTATTTATTAAAGGAAAGATGTATTATTTGTTGCTCCGGAGGAGTTGATAGTATTGTTTTATTTCATCTAATGCTTTCAGTAAATAAAAATATTATTGTTGCCCATTGTAACTTCAAATTAAGAGGAGTTGAAAGTGACAAAGATGAAGAATTTGTAAAGAAGCTAAGCGAAGAAAATTCTATTAAATTCTATTCAAAATCATTCGACACAAAAAAAATTAAAGAACATTCAAATAATTCAATTCAAATGATTGCTAGAGATCTGAGGTATGAATTTTTCGACAAAATCTCTAATGAGCTTAAAATTAATCACATATTAACAGCACACCACTTAAATGATTCTTTAGAGAGTTTTATAATTAATTTAAGTCGTGGCTCTGGTTTAGACGGCTTGACAGGAGTTCCAATGCTAAATGGCAAAATTAAGAGACCATTGGTTGATTTTGAAAAAAAAGAAATTATTGATTATGCTAAGAATAAAAATTTAAGATGGAGGGAAGATTCTTCAAATAATTCAAATTCATATTTAAGAAATAAAGTAAGAAATAATATAATCAATGAGCTTGAAGATTTAGAAGGTAACTTTTTTAAAAATTTTAAGAAAACTATCAAATATTTAAAGATGTCAAATTCTTTAATATATGAAAGAATTAATCAAATAAAAGCTGATTTATTGAAAAATGAAGAAGATGAAATCAGTTTAAACATCAAAAGTTTGGATGAGGTCAATAAGGAGGCTTTCTTATATTATTTTTTAAGGGATTATGGATTTGTTGATTGGAGTAAAATTATGGATTTGTTAGACGGAGAATCTGGTAAAAAAATATATAGTAAATCTCATGTGTTATTTAAAGAGAGGTCAAAATTGATTTTAAGAGAAATTAATGTGATCAAAAACTTTTCGTGTAAGATTAATAATTTAGATAAGAAGCTAACTTTAGAAAATGGTGCCTACTTATCTTTCAAAGATGTTCAGGAAGTCGAAAAAGATAATTTTAATATTATAACAGTTGACAAGGGAAGACTGAAACTACCTTTAAAATTAAGATATTTTAATCACGGGGATTCTTTCAGTCCATTTGGAATGAATGGAACAAAAAAAGTAGGTAAATTTTTAAAAGATAATGGTGTTAATGAATTAGATAGATCATCCAAACTAATTCTTGTTAATGGAGATAATAAAATCATTTGGGTTGTAGGTATGAGGCTTGATAAAAGATTTAGTGTCAAAAAAGATTCAGTTAAATTATTAAATATTGAATATCTTAAGTAATATTAGTCATCGATTAAAACATATAGGTCCAGGATCTGTAGTGGCAGCAGCATTTATCGGACCTGGGACCATAACTATGTGTTCAATAGCTGGGGCTCAATTTAAGTACGGATTAATCTGGGCATTGATAGTATCTATACTTCTCACTATGTTTATTCAATTGATGGCTATTAGAATTGGTTTAACAACCAAAAACACTTTATCTAATTTAATTAAAGATCAGTTTCAGAATGGTTTATTAAAATACACATCTATTTTGCTAATTATTTCAGCAATTTTTATTGGAAATAGTGCATATGAGGCAGGTAATATTAGTGGTGCTGTTATGGGTTTTGAACTTCTTTTTGGAGATAGTTTTCAATTTAATCAGATTAATATATTTAGTATCCTTTCAGGTATGTTGGCGCTTCCTTTAATTATTTTTGGTAATAATAAAGTTTTAGAAAAAATACTTATAATTCTTGTTTTAATTATGAGTTTTTCTTTTGTTTTTACTGTTTTTATTGTTGGCGTTGATTTCAAATTATTATTCTCATCTTCAAATTTTTTCAGTTTTCCTGCCGATAGTATTTTAACCATTGCTGGGTTAATCGGAACGACGGTTGTGCCATATAATATTTTTCTTCATGTTGCTTTGGTAAATAACAGGTGGAAAAGCAGCAAGGATTTGAAATTTGCAAACTTTGATACAATTGTATCAATTTCGATAGGAGGATTGATTTCATTGTGTATTCTTTTAACAGCTGCAGGCTTAAATAACACAGATATTTTGAATGCTGTAGATTTAGCTAACAACCTTGAACCCCTATATGGTAATTTTTCAAAATATGTTATTGCCATAGGATTGCTGTCAGCTGGTTTGACAAGTTCAATTACAGCCCCTATTGCGGCTGCATACGTAGTCTGCGGATGTTTTGGTTTTTCGACAAATCGTAAATCTATCCTATTTAAGATAATTGCTGTGATTGTTCTTCTAATTGGAGTAATTTTTTCATCAATTGGAATTAGTCCAATTGAAATTATCAAGTTTGCACAGGTCACCAATGGAATACTTCTTCCATTAATTGTTATCTTTTTATTGTTTTTAGCGAATAATACAAGATTACTTAAAAACAAAACGAATAATCATTTTCAAAACATATTAGGATTAATTGTGATTGGATTTTGTCTTTTGCTTTGTTACAGAAGTATTGCTAAAGTTTTTCTATAATGATAAATGTCAAATTAAATGCCGATTTGGGTGAGGGAGCTAATATTGAAAAGCTAATCATGCCATTTTTGTCATCTTGCAGTATTGCTTGTGGCGGGCACACCGGAGATGTTAACTCTATGAGTGAAGCTGTTAAAATTGCCGTCGAACACAATGTAAAAATCGGAGCTCACCCATCTTACCCAGATAAAGATGGTTTTGGAAGAATACCAATTAATATATCAAATCAAGATTTATCAAAATCTTTAATCTCCCAAATTAATTCTTTAAATCAAATTTTAAATGATTTTAAAATAAATCTAGATCATATTAAACCTCATGGTGCACTATATAACTTAAGTGCTAAAAATTATGATTTAGCAATGCTTATAATAGAAGTTGTAACTCAGAATTATGATGGGGTTTACTTGTATGTTCCATCAGGAAGTTTGATAGAAAAGTTGGCTTTAGAAAATAATGTAAAAATAAAAAAAGAGGTTTTTTTAGATAGAAACTATAATAGTGATAATTCTTTGGTTTCTAGGGATAATGAAAATGCAATAATTAAATCATCAAAGCTTATGTTTGACAGAATTGAAAATTTAACAAAAAATGGTTTTTTACTTTCTGTTTCTGGTAAAAAAATTAATCTACAAGCTGATACTTTTTGTATACACGGAGACAGTCCAAATATTGTTGATTATTTAAATGGATTAAATGATTTATGTGATGGGAAAATATAAAATTAACTTTTTTCATTACAGCCAAAATTCGATTCTTGTAAATTGGCCACAATCGATTTTACCTGAAATTTCCTCTGAAATAAACAGTTTCAGTAAAGCTATTTACAATGACGAAAACATAATTGAATTTAGAAAAGGATATTGTTCTTTGTTAATTCAGTTTAACTCCGAAAATATCAGCTATAATCGTTTTCGTGTTTATCTAATCAATATTTATGATAACCTAGGAGAAATCAAAATTGTAAAACCTTCAGTGTGGGAGGTTCCTGTATGTTATGATGACAAATTTTCATCAGATATTAAAGAATACTCAAAAAAAGTTTCTTTATCCAAGGATGAAATTATTCGATTACATAGTTCAAAAATTTACTATCTGCATATGTATGGCTTTCTGCCTGGTTTTATGTATTTAGGGGGGGTGGATAGTAAATTACAAATACCAAGAAAAACTATTCCAAATAGGCGGGTTCTTAAAGGTTCTGTTGCTGTTGGAGGAAGTCAAACAGGAATTTATCCGTCTGATTCTCCAGGAGGCTGGTATGTGATTGGAAATACACCTATTAATTTGTTTGATGCATCAAATTTAAATCAACCAGTGGCTATTCCTGATTCAAATTATGTAAAATTCACACCCGTTTCAATTGAAGAATATAAATTGATAGAAGATGAAGTGAAAAAATCTGAATATAAGTTTATTAAAAGAGAATATAATGATTGAAATTTTAGATTCAGGATATCACATAACCATACAGGACAGGGGAAGATTTGGTTTCTCAAAGTTTGGTGTGCCATTATCGGGAAGTATGGACTATCTCTCATCTAATAATGCTAACTCCATAGTTGGTAATACAATTAATGAACCTGTATTTGAAATAGCGATGATGGGTGGAAAGTTTCTTTTTACAGAAGAAGTGGATATTTGTATTTCAGGTGCTATTTTCGAAGTAAAACTAAATAATAATTCAATAATTAATAACACAATAATTCGGGTTCAAAAAGGAGATGTTTTAAATTTTGGAAAAGCATTGAAAGGATTTAGAATATATTTAGCAATTTCAGGTGGTTTCAAATCAGATTTAATACTTAAAAGTTGTAGTTATTTTGATAATATAACCCCCAGTTCTGTGGTAAAAAAAGGGGATAGATTTAATTTATTGAGAAATAAATCAAAGGCATGTAATTTTATTAGTAATCCCGAGCTTATTTTTGAAAATATTATCGAGGTTTCAAAAGGGCCCGAGTTCAATCTGATTAATAGTGATGATATAAAGTTATTGCAAGAGCGGTTTTTTACAGTTTCAAGTAATAACAGAATGGGTTATTTTTTTGAAAATGGACTGAGTGCTAATAGTTTTTCAATTATAACATCGCCAGTAATTCCTGGAACGATACAATTAACTCCTTCAGGAAAAATGATAGCCCTAATGAAGGATGGACAAGTAAGTGGAGGTTATCCTAGAATATTACAGATGAACTATAATTCAATAAGTATTTTATCTCAAAAAAAACAAGGTGATAAAATCAGATTCAAGCTAATAAATCTAACCTAGATATTTCATTATTTTTCTAACTAAGCTTAATTTGTTCTTATAAGGTGCATATCTAAGATTGTTGTCAAACCACGTATATCTTCTAACTATTGATTTTTTGTGAGAAAATAATTCAAAGCTAGCTTTTCCGTGATAAGATCCAATTCCACTACTCCCAATACCGCCAAAAGGTAATCTCGAATTAGCTAAATGTACAATAGTGTCATTTACAGCTCCACCACCAAAAGGGTATCTGTTAATTATTATTTCATTAAATTTTTTATTTTTAGAAAACACATATAGTGCAAGTGGGTTAGGGTTTTTAATAATTATCTCATCAATATCTTCAATTTTTTCAAAGCTTAAAATAGGGAGTATTGGCCCAAAAATTTCATCTTTCATTATCTCTTCATTCATTTCTGGGCTATCAATTATTGTAGGTGATATATATCTTTTAACCTGATCATATTTGCCTCCGTAGATTAACTTATTTTTATTAATTAGACTAATTAGTCTGTTAAAGTTTTTTTCATTTACAATTGCAGTGAAATCGTCAGTTTTTTCAAGTTGTTTTCCAAATGTTTTTTCTATCCTATTTATTAATTCTTTTATCAATGTCCCTTTAATTGATTTGTGAACAACTAGATAGTCTGGAGCGACACAAGTTTGCCCAGAATTTAAGAATTTACCCCATACAATCCTTTTGCTTGCTAATTTTAGGTCTGTATCGCTATTAATAATTGCTGGGCTTTTACCACCCAACTCTAATGTATAGGGTGTGAGTTTCTTTGCGGCTGCCATTGCAACAATTTCTCCTACTTTAACGCTCCCGGTAAAAAATATATAATCCCATTTTTTTTCTAACAATTTTGATGCTGTTTTAGAGTCACCTTCAATAACACTCATAAGTTCTTTGGGAAAAACTTTTTCTACTATTTTTTTAATTAATCTTGAGGTATTTGGGGTGTGTTCGCTGGGTTTTAGTACAACACTGTTACCAGCTGCGAATGCAGACATTGCTGGAAGTAGGGCAAGCTGAAATGGATAATTCCACGGAGAAATAACTAAAACTTTCCCATAAGGTTCAAATATTATATAATCCTTTGATGGGAAGTTAATTAGCGCAGGTCTTATTCCTTGTGGTTTTGACCATGATTTTAACTTCTTTATAAATAGTTCAATTTCATTTAATAAAAAACCTATTTCAGTGGCGTAGGTTTCAAACCTTGGTTTTTTAAGGTCTAGGTCTAAAGCTTCATAAATATGTTCTTCATTTAGGTTTATTTCATCTTTCAAACTTTTCAATAGACGCAGTCTATCTTCAACACTTATCTTAAATTGAGAATTTACAGTCATTGATTGTTTTTCATTTATCATATCAGTGTTCATAATTTCTTATTTTGCAGCATTCCAAATTTTAGTATCTCTAACTGGAGCGTCAATTATTATTTTTTTTCCGTTAACCGGATGTTCAAAAATAATTTTTTTTGCGTGTAAATCAATCCCTCCGTCCTCATTACTTCTATCGTACCCATATTTTAAATCTCCTTTTATCGGACAACCAATAGCTTTTAGCTGACAGCGTATCTGATGATGACGTCCAGTTTCTAGTTCAATCTCAATTACAAAATATCTTTCAAGCTTTTTTAAAACCTTATAGTGAAGCACTGCTTTCTTGGCCTTTGTTGTTTCTTTTTTAAAGTGTGTTGATTTATTAGTTTTTTCATTTTTCCTTAACCAGTGTATTAAAGTGTCTTCTGGTTTTTCGGGTTTATTTTTTGTAATAGCCCAATAATATTTTTGAACTTTTCCATCTTTAAATAATTTGTTTAGCCTAGACAGACATTTTGAAGTTTTAGCAAATATCACTACGCCAGAGGTTGGTCTATCTAATCTGTGTGGTATTCCAAGGTAGACATTTCCTTGTTTAGAATATTTAGTTTTAAGAAATGATTTTACAATTTCTGAAAGAGATTTGTCGCCTGTTTTATCTCCTTGAATAATGTCTCCACATCTTTTGTTAATTGCTATAATGTGATTATCCTCAAATAGAACTTGTAGGTTATTTTTATTAGAAATTATTTTTTTCAAATCTAATATTGCTCATTTTCATTTGGAAAGCTGCCAGATTTGATGTCATCAGAAAAATTTGAAATAGCATTAATCATCTCATCGTGTAGATTCATATACCTTCTCAAGAATCTAGGATTAAATTCTTTGGTCATCCCAACTAAATCATGAAGAACAAGTACTTGACCGTCAACATGACTTCCTGCTCCAATTCCAATTATTGGAATACTAATTTCTTTTGCTACCTTTTCCGCTAACTTACTAGGCACCTTTTCCAAAACAATTGCAAAACATCCTATTTTTTCAAGTAAATGCGCATCTTCAATCAGTTGATTAGCTTCCTTGTCCTCCTTGGCTCTTACTGTATAGGTTCCAAATTTATAAATAGACTGAGGTGTTAGTCCAAGATGACCCATTACCGGAATACCTGCTTTTATAATTCTTTTTATTGAATCTTTAATTTGTTTGCCACCTTCTAATTTTACAGCATGAGACCCGCTTTCCTTCATGATTCTTATTGCTGACTCCAAGGCAGCCTGTGAATCACTTTGATATGTTCCAAAAGGAAGATCTACAACAACCAATGCTCTTTCAACACCCCTGATAACCGATGATGCATGATATATCATTTGATCTAGTGTAATAGGGAGGGTTGTTTCATGACCTGCCATAATATTACTTGCTGAATCTCCAACTAAAATGACATCAATACCAGCTTTATCAACTATACCTGCAGAAGTAAAGTCATAAGATGTTAACATAGAAATCTTTTCGCCATTTTCCTTCATTTCTTGAAGGGATTTTACGGTTACTCTTTTGTATATTTTCTTGTTCATTAATTCTAATAAAAAAAGTAGTTTGTAAATGTAATAAATAATATCATGTGCAAAATATTTTTTCAACTAGTAATTAATTCTAACCTGAAAAAATAAATAAATAAGACATTATGTCATTAAAAACTGACAAAATTGACATAAAAAACAAATGGCATAATGATTGACATTTGTTAATTGAATTTAAAAATTAAAATTATGAGTAAAATAATCGGAATAGATTTAGGTACAACAAATTCTTGTGTTTCAGTAATGGAAGGTAATGAGCCAGTTGTAATACCTAATGCTGAGGGAAAGAGAACAACACCCTCAGTTATAGCATTTGTTGAAGGTGGTGAAATAAAAGTTGGAGATCCTGCGAA
>CENO01033372.1_pt1 | contig 10211 bp, 11 predicted proteins | sample 530271 | NCBI WGS metagenome assembly CENO01 (sample SAMEA2619857, study PRJEB7988) | marine metagenome | biome: marine biome (ENVO:00000447); feature: surface water layer (ENVO:00002042); material: "saline water (ENVO:00002010), including plankton (ENVO:xxxxxxxx)" | depth 5 m | reverse complement strand
ATTTGAAATCTTTGCGATATTAACTAGCAAAAAAGGAAGGAAGGGAGATTTAAAAAGATAATAGTCCACACCATTTCTATTTTGAAAAAAATCATTATTATAATAAAAGTTATGTGTTAAGTTTCCAAAATCAAATTGTAATTTTTTGAAAATTATTTGAAAATTTTCATCAGCAATTCCATATTTAGAAATACTTAAATAGCAATAAATTGATGAAAGGAGTATTATTGATATAATGAAAATAAAATAAAATGTGGAAAAACTGAATAGAGATAAATTTTTCAGTCTTTTTCTTGCTAAATTTTTAATTTTTAAAAACATTATATAAAAAATAGTAAAAAATCTTCTTATATCAATATAAATATATTATTAACAACAAATGAGAAAATTAAAAAAAGGTTTGTCAATCGTAGTTCCGGCATTTAATGAAGAAAATTTTATAAAAAACACGATAATTAAAATAAATTCATCATTAAAAAATATTAGATTAAAATATGAAATTTTTATTGTTGATGATGGAAGTATTGATAAAACTTATCAACAAGCAATTAGAATCAGTAAAAAAAATAAGAAAATAAGAATCTTAAAAAATAAAAAAAATTACGGTATGGGTTATTCATTAAAAATTTGTGCAAAAAAAGCTAAATACAGTAAAATTTTATTAATACCGGGTGATGATAGTTTTAGTAAGAATGCTATAAAAAATTTAGCATTTAATTCCAATAAAGCTGATTTTATAATTGGGTATAGAATTAATTATTTTGAAATAGTGTCAGTATTTAGAAAAATAACATTTTTAGGTATGAAATTTTTAGCACTCTTTTTAACTGGTAAAATTTTGAAAGATGTAAATGGATCAATTGTTTACCCTACAAAAATAATTAAATACTATAATTTAAAATCATTGAGATATAATTTTTCAATAGATTTATTAAATTTGATGTTTTTATATAATCTAAATTATAAAATAGTTAATGTGCTTATAAATAAAAAAACAATTTATAATACAAATGCCGGCACTTTTAAAAATATTTTTTCAATATTAATTACTTGGATAAAACTTTTATTTTTCAATTTATTTATATTTATTGGTATTAAAAACTTAAAAAAGTTTAATCAAAATAAATAAATTCAAAATCACCAGTGTAGCCTGATTTTTTTAACATCCATTTCCATGATCGAGTATCAATTAAAGTCTCAGCTGTTAATGCCCAACATTGTAAATTAAATTGTTGTTTATTATTTTTATAAGATTCTACGCAAATAAATTTATTTTTTGATAATCTTTCAATTTCTTTTAAAGCGTTTTCTAAGTTTTCTAGTTTTAAATTATGCAAAACATTTATACATACGACTAAATCAAAATGATTGTTTTTAAAACTGAATCTTTTTTTAATATTATGAAAAAAAACTTTATTAAGAAGCTCTTTTTTGGATTTCTTAATAGCGTATTTGGAAATATCACAACATAAAATATTTTTACTTTTTAAAATTTTTTGTAATTCATATGCCAAAAAACCTTTGCCACTTCCTATATCAAGAATTTTTGAATTTTCATTTAACTTATATTCTTTAATTAATTTTTTAGCTAAATAAGTATGATAACCTTCTATGTATCTATATCCCCCATATCCAAATTTCCGATTTCCATCCCAATAATCAAACCCATATTTTTTAGAAATATTCATACACGCTACTTTATTGTTATTCATTCTTTCTAAATAATTTCTTTTTACTTTTTTATGTTTAAAGCTTACAAAGTTTTTTATTTTTCCAATTGTCATTGATTTTTTTTTACTAACTTCTGAAAGTTTTAGTTTAAAGACCTCTTCAATATGGTTTTTATCTTTTTCATTTTGCATTTTTAGTTCCTCTACTGCAAAATGAATAACTTTATTTTTCTTCAATATTTTATTATATAAAAAATTTCTCTTTTTCTCATTTATAGGTAATTGAAATAGACTATAAAATACAAGACCATCATATTTTGAAATATCTTCTAACAGCTCCATTAATATTAAAGTACTTCCATCATATCTATATTCAGTTGCACTTAGTTGAAAAGTATAATCTCTATTTTTACAATAATTTTGAATAACTATATTTTGAACATGTTGTGGAACTCGTTCTCCAAGAAAAGGTCTACTAAATATATAACCCTTTAAAATCATATGAATGGATATTTATAATTTATCCCTATTTTAGTCATTGGTCTTGTTGTAATTGGTAAAAAGAATTCTCCTATTTTCTTATCCTCGTAGGGTGAAAAAATATTTTTAAATCTACAGTTTAAAGACCATCTAGTCTCATTTTCTAAATTGATTATATTCCCATGTGGTAGTGTTTGGTTGAAAATTAAAAATTCACCATATTTTATATTAATCCACTCAACTTTATTCTTAATAATATTAAATATCTGTTTACTACTTTTAATTTTTTTTTCCTTAATTTTTTTTAGGAAGAAACTTAGTTTTTTTTGATTAAGTATATACATAGATTTTGTTTTATAACAATTTACTAGTGGAACCCATAAATTAATTTCGTATGGCGAATCTCCAGACCACACATCTGAATGTATTGGAAGTAAAGAAGATGAATCATTAGGTATTTGAATACTTAGATTCAATCTTTTTTGCATCATTAATTCATTACCAACGAGAGTATAAAGGTGTTCGCGAGCTAAATTAAAGTATTTATTTCTTATCAATTTATTTTTATTAAGATTATTAAGAATTTTTACTCTTATTTTATTTAAGTCTTTAATATTATTGTATTTATGGAATAAATTGAGATTAAATATTTTTTTCTTATTTATATTTTTTTTTACGCATTTATTCAGATATTCTAGAGATTTCTTGTCCTCAACTTTACCAATATAATAGCCATTTTGTAGAAATTTATTTATTATTTTATTTTCCTCGTTCTTAAAAAAAGTCATAGTAAAATTAATTTAACATTTAAATAATTAATATAAAATAAATAAATTAATTTATTCAAGATTGATTTTTTGCATTTTTTTTATATTAAAATATTCTTCATTTGTTAATGGATTTTTGAAAAAATTATTCTTAAAGGCATTTTTTAAATCTCTTACAGCACTATCAATATCATATTTTGTCTTAAAGTTAATTGTGCTTTTAATTTTTTCAGATGATACATGATAAGATCTAATATCATCTGTACTTACTTTTTCTAAAAGTACTTCGTGGTCCATATTTTTTTTTACAATATTTGCAATTTCTAAAACAGGAAAATTTTCAAATCCAATATTAAAAGCCTGTCGATTTACCAATGAAGAGTCTGCTTTGATCAAATCTACATAAGCTTGACACATGTCATTAATATGAATGTTGGGTCTTAGCTGATCTCCTCCAAAAACTTTAATTTTTTTTGTATGATAAGCTTGATTAGTTAATATATTTACTACTAAATCAAATCTTTGTCTTTTGCTAAAGCCACATACAGTTGAAGGTCTTGCGTTTATAGTAATAAAATTTTCACTTGAATATTTATTGAGAATATTTTCACACATTACTTTATAAACTGAATAGTCAGTTAATGGTTCAAGCTTCATATCTTCGTAAACATTTTTTTCTTTTTTTATTCCATAAACAGATGAAGAAGATGCATAAATGAATCTTTCAATTTCATTTTCTTTTGCAGCTTTAACAAAATTTTCAAAGCAGTCATAATTAATTGATTTACTTAACTTAGGATTAAGATCATAGCTCGGGTCATTGGAAATACATGCAAGATGAATAACAATATTATGATCTTTTACTGAATTTGCTATTTTTTTAAGGTCTCTTATATCTCCTTTGATTTTTTTTAAGTTTGGATGATCTTTGATGTGATCACCATAAATAAATAAATCATATACTGTAACTTTGTAATTTAATTTTAAAAGTATTTCGGTCAATACTGTTCCCACATATCCTGCACCCCCAGGGATAAAAATTTTTTTCATTATTATTTGATTATGTTATTAGAAATTGAGACTTTTTCAGCATATTCTGCTGAGATTAACTCTTCACCTGTAGCTTCATCCCACACATTACAGTTTTCACATATTGAAATATTTTTTTTATTTCCTTTAAGGTGTAGTTCTCTCCTAGTATTCAAGATTTTTGATTGCCATAATTCTTTAATAGAGTTTTTCATTATATTTCCAGTTGGAAATTTATTGTTATAATCAACATTACACAATGGAACATCTCCATTAGCAAAAAAAACCATTAATGACCATAAGGCTACACAAGGCAAATTCGGTTCAAAACTTTTTTCAACTGATTTATAATTTTCTAGCTGGCCACCCCAATTAAATATATTATGATAATAAACCCTATCATTGTCTGATACATATTTTTTCCAGAAATTATAATAGTCATCCCATTCATTAAAATTTTCTTCCTGTCTAATCATTCTAATCCACACTCTACATTTTGGATTAATTTTGTCCCTTAACTGTAAAAACTTAATTGCATTATCTTTTACTTCTTCAAAATTCAGTCGAACTCTTATTTTTTCAAATATATCCTTTTTAAGACTATCAATTGACATTATTACCATACCTAGTCCAGCCTCTAATAATTCAGTAGATTTTTTTTCATTAAGTAAAGAAACATTTGTTGCTATTGAGGTATTGGTTATTCCATTTTCGAAAAATTTGTTAATTCTTTTAGGCATTTTTTTATCAATTAAAGGCTCACCATCTCTGTAGAGACTTACTCTTTTAATTTTTTCTTTATTTGAAATAACATCATCACTAATTTTATTAAAAACATCATCTTTCATAACTGGGTAGTTTCTTTCCCAATCATTTATTGTACACATTGGACACCTTGCATTACATGCATTAACAGTTTCTATTTCAACATATTTCGGATAATCAAGTAATCCATCATATGTAGATTTTAAATCTATTCTTCTATTTAAATATTTATAAAAATCTTTCATTAATTTACTTTATCATTTTAATTACTTTTTTTTTAAATTCATTTATTCCAAGTTTATTTTTAAATTTATTATTCCATTTAGGAAAAATACTATCATTTTTTTTTAGAAATGGCCCTATTTTACTTTCATGGTAAATTACAAATTTAGTTAATGGTACCATCGTATGATAGGTATTTAATGGAGTTCTAAAAATATCATCCTTAACCAATTTATAAATTTTCTTGATCTTTCCATTATCTTTAAAAAGTATACTAGCCATTGATCCTTTAATGATGTGGTATGTTTCTCCTTTTTTTAGATGTTTGTGAGGAAGATAAAAATTTTTTCTCTGTTGTAAAATGACCATATCATGATGTTTATCTAAAGAATTTTTATGAAGACAAATTCTCAAATCTTTTTTTGTTTTTATATAATTTTTTTCTAAAAACTTAATCATTTTATGGTTTAAGAACTTATAACTATCTTTTAAGAAAAAGGATTTTGATTTCGCTTTTTTATCTTCAATTAAGTTTTTCATATTTAAGATTTTTAATCAATTTTTGAATTATGTCTTCTATATTACTTATCTTAAAATTAAGCAATTTATTAAGTTTATTAGATTGCAGACTAAGATTTTTTGGTCTTTTCTCAGGAAATTTTAAATCATTTATACTAATTTTCTTTATTTTTAATTTCAAATTAGGGCACTTCTTTTTCAATTTTTTGTAAATAAGATTATATATTTTATACCTACTATACGATTTAGGACCACAGACATTAAATGTTCCAATTATATTTTTTTTTAAGAAAAATTGAATTATTTTTTTTAAATCATTTACATATAAAGGATTAAATATTTGATCATAAGCTCCAAAAAAATTTCTTTGACCCTTTTTTACTAGATTTAAAAAATCTGTTAGCAGTCCCTTTATATGAATGTTATCACCATAGGTTTTAGCAATTCTTAATATAGAATAATTTGTAATATTTTTTTTTATATAATTTTCAACTAAGAGTTTTTGTTTACCATATAAATTAATAGGATTTGTATTAGATTTTTCGGAATAGTTACCCTTATTACCTGAATATACAAATTCGGTTGAGATGAAAATAAGATGTATATCTTTGTTCTTAATTTTAGAAATTAAATTTTTCGTATATTTAACATTAATTGAGTGAGATTTTTTTTTATTTTTAAAACATTCATCTGGATCACTAATTGCACTCAATAAAATAATTTTGTTTATATTAAATTTCTTAATCAATGATGATACATTGTCACTACTTAAATCAAATTTAATTCCATTTGGAATTTTATTTTTAAAATAAGTGAAGAAGTAGTTTTTGTTTGAATTTTTTAAAAATTTTCCAATTTTTCCACTCCCGCCTATTATTAATACTTTCATCTAATATAATTTTCTTTTTACTCTTATTTTTTTTGGGCAGTTTTTATTATTTAAGGTACTTAAACCAGTCAGCTGTTGCAATTTTAATTTTCTTTTTGTCCCAAATTGGAGCATTTTTCCACAAATTTATATTATCTAAAAGTTTATTCACACCTTGTTCAATCCCAATTTTTGGTTGCCAATTAAGAAGCCTTTTTGCTTTTTGTATTTTAGCCCATGTAATTTCTGGTTCCCCTGGTCGTTTAGGTATATAAATTTTTTTGCCACCTAGTAATTTCACAATATAATTTACACTATAGCATTTTCCACTACCTATATTGATTATTTGATTTTTCTTTTTTAGTTTTATAGATTTTATCAATGCTTCAACAACATCTGTTACATAAGTAAAATCTCTTTTTTGTTTTCCACTTCCAACGATAGTAAAGGGTTTTTTATTTAATTTTTGAGCTAAGAAGATCCCAAACATTGCTCCGTAGGAACCTGTTGTTCTAGATCTCTCACCATAAATATTAAAAAATCTTAATGAGGTAACATTTAAATTGTAGATTTTTCCCCAGTTCATTACAATATCTTCACCTAATTTTTTAGTTAGAGCATACGGGTACTGAGGGTTGAGCTTTTCAAGTTCGTCTGTTGGATATCTTTTTGGTATCCCGTAAGAAGATGATGAAGCTGCATATATGATTTTTTTAACTTTATATTCACGTGAGTTTTCCAAGATATTTAAGGTTCCTTTTACATTTACGTTAAAATATTTAGTTGGATTATTAATGCTTGGCACGATGTCAGCAATTGCAGCTAAATGAATAACCACATCTATTTTTTTGAAATATTTTTTCCATTCTCCATTTTCAGATATATCTACTTTAATAAGTTTAATTTTCTTAATGGAGTTTTTAATATTGGAAATTTTTCCATTAGATAAATCATCAATAATTGTAACTGTGTGATTAAGTTTAACTAGCCGGTCAACTAAATGACTTCCCAAAAAACCACAACCCCCTGTAACTAATATTTTTGCCATTTAAACTTAAAAATAAAAATTTTTTTTATGAATATTGTAAAATTTTCTTAATTTTAGAATTACATTCATTTTTCTAATACCGTCTTTTTTTATTTGAAAAAATTCTTTTTGAGAATTTACTAACTTATTTTCTTTTAAAATTCTAATTCTTTTATCAAATTCATTTTTAACTATATTATCTGTTATCTCTTTTATACTATGTTTATTTTTACTTTTTGATAAAAATACTAATATTTTTATTGATACAGATTTTGTAATTATTCCATAGATCCAAGTATATATTGTGAATAGAAATGTTAGGATTGAAAAATTCAACCACATTAAATCTAAATCAAATTTTTGTTTATAAATGAAAATTGATACATTAAATGCAATGATTGAAAAATAAGCAATAATTACAAATAAATATGTATTAGATATCATTTTTTTGATTAAAGATAAAAAAATTATGATTAGTAAAATGTTGATTATTAATAAATTAAACATAGTAAAAATATTTTTTTAAAAATGTGTATATTTTAGAAATAATTAATCCGATAGAATTTATTTGGATAATATCTTTTTTTTTTCTTATTGATTTAATTATTAATAAAAGTTTAATTCTATCATGAGTAAAAAAATTTAAATTTTTATTACCTGAATAAATTTGAATCCATTTATATTTATTTATCCACTTTTTACCTTTTATAGCTTCCAACATTGAGACGGTAAAACCCCAAATTAATATACTCCAAAATGTAAAATTTATTATAATGGATGAAGTAAGAATTAAAAATGATGCCAAAATAATAATTTCATTTATCTTGAAAAAAAATACTCCAAAATAAATAATCAACAAATAACACGTAATAGAGGTGATTAAAAAGTTTGTTTTTGGATCCATCTTCTTAAAAATAAAACTAATAATAGCTAATTGAAATAATTGAGAAATACATATTAGAAAAGTTATAATTATGAATTTAATTTCTATGGTCATTTAATCTTTATAAAAAAAGTAATAAGAGTTAATTTTTTTTATTTTTAATTTATTCTCTATTTTATAGTTAGTGCAAATTTTCTTACTATACATACAATACCCACTTATTGGATTTAAAATTATTTTATCTTCAAGAGTATTAATGTTAAAATTAGTCAGTTGATTCTCATCATTCATTGAATAATATTTTGGCCATGGATGATTGTTATAATCATTATTAGTGTTAAAAATTCTATTCAAGTTTTTTGTTGTTATAATGGTTATAAAAAGAATAATTAAAATATTAAATAATTTTTTAGCATTTTTTTTAAAATCATAGTGCATAGCGAAATAAGCAAATATAAAACAAATTAAACTTACAATGTAAGAATAACCGTATCTAAAAACTGGGACTTTCAGTAACCAAAATAATGTGGATAGAAACATTAAAATAATTAAACTTAAAAAAGTTTTATCTATAATTAATTTTTTGCGCTTTTTTTTAATTGTGTGAAATATTAAAATTAGGATTATCAAAAAAGTCAAATAAGGTAAAAGAATACCTAAAATTTTCTTTAAATGATTTTGTGACCAATAAGGAAACCAAAATAGATCTTTTAAATATGTTTCTTTTGAAACCTTTTGTTTGTCATTATCATTAATAGAACGAATATAATCTGGCCATCCCTTGGTCCAAACTTCATTTTCAGATGATACACTTTCAACCACTTTTATATCAGTCCAAAATAAGGAGGAATTACATAATGATTTGACTGGATATAGAATACATCCAGAGACAATTATATTTTTTAATATCCAAAAAATTCCAAAAATGATTATGAAATAGACTCTTTTTAATTTTAGAATTTCTTTCAAACTAGTATCCTTTAATAATATAAAACTAATAAAAATACTGAGTAACAAAGTAATCTTATTAAAAATAATAAATGGTATTAGAACAAGACTATTTGCAATACTTTTAATTTTTGTTTTATTAAGACTCAACATTTCAGAAATTAAAAAGAAAAATAAAAAATGTGATGGAGCATCATTTCCATACTCACTGTATCGATTCATTTTGTATGCAATAAAAATTGATGCCGAAATTAAGAAAAAAAAATGAAAATCATATTTTTGCCTCTTATTTTTTTCATAAATTTTACTAAAAAAATTGATCATAACCGCTGAAGCAATTAAAGCTTGAGCATAGACAATTCCATTTTCCCCAAATATTATGTTGTTTGATATTGCTGAGAGATATTGAATAATAGATATATGACCATATCTAAAATGAAGATTAGATAGACCAAATAAAATTTTCTCTTCATTTAAAATTTTTATATAGGGTAAGTGATATAATCCAGCATCAGGTCTATAAACATGGCTTTCATAAATTAATAAAGTAATTATTATTGTAGAAAATATTAAGAATAGAGAAAATTGTTTTGTAAAATAGATATCTTTTTTTTTTATTAAAAATATTATTGGCAGAATAAGAACCAAAGTATTTAATGATTTATTTAATGGAAAAAAAAAATTTAAAAAAAGTGCTATAAAGCTTAATATAATTAATCCATATAAAAGCTGAGATGAAAAATAATCTAAATTTTTCTTATTTTCGTTTGATAAGAATAAACCAAATGGTGTAAATAGAATGAGTATTAAAAAAGATTGTAAAATAACCATAGATAAAATTTGAATGAATAAGCCTAAACTAACAATTATTATACCTGCTTACAATGAAATAAATACAATACAAAACTTAATAGACAAAGTTTCAAATTTAAAAATTGATAAACAGATTATTTTAATTGACGATAACTCGGAAGATGGAACCAGTGAGATAATAAAGAAAAATAGTAACAAACTTGATAAGATAATTATTCAC
>CENO01018993.1_pt1 | contig 10242 bp, 11 predicted proteins | sample 530271 | NCBI WGS metagenome assembly CENO01 (sample SAMEA2619857, study PRJEB7988) | marine metagenome | biome: marine biome (ENVO:00000447); feature: surface water layer (ENVO:00002042); material: "saline water (ENVO:00002010), including plankton (ENVO:xxxxxxxx)" | depth 5 m | reverse complement strand
AGGATATCATAAATCATGGAAAATAATGAGATGATTATTACCATTACTGGTACTGGAACCTCACAAGGAGTACCAGTTATTGGATGTCATTGCGCAGTTTGCACTTCAACTAACTCTAAAGACAAAAGACTTAGATCTTCCATACATGTTAACTATAAAAATAAATCTATAGTTGTAGATACAGGCCCTGACTTTAGACAACAAATGCTTAAATACAATGTAGGTCAGTTAGATGCTGTACTTTTTACCCATGAACACAAGGACCATGTTGCTGGATTAGATGACATAAGACCTTATAACTTTAAGCAAAAAAAATCCATTGACATTTTTTGTAGTGACAACGTGTTTAAAGCGCTGCAAAGAGAATACATCTATATTTTTGACCCTAAATTTAGCTATCCAGGCATCCCTAAAATAAACAGATACTCTATTAACAAAAATGATTCATTTTTGATAGGTGATGTTAAAATAGATCCAATTGAAGTACTTCACTATAAACTTCCAGTATTAGGTTTTAGAATTAATAATTTTGCTTACATAACTGATGCCAAAACGATTGAGAAAAAAGAAAAAGAAAAATTAAAAAACCTTGATGTACTCATTATTAACGCCTTGAGAAAAGAAGAACATATTTCTCACTTAAATTTAGACCAAGCTGTGGAAATGATTCAGGAACTAGCCCCGAAAAAAGCATATCTCACTCACATCTCCCATCTTATGGGAAAACACGATGAAGTTGAATCTACCTTACCTGAAAATATAAAAATTGCATACGATGGTCTACAAATCAAACTATCATGAGAATTGACATTATTAGCGCAATACCTAAATTACTGACAAGCTATTTTGAGCAATCAATTTTAAAAAGAGCACAAGAAAAAAAACTTGTTGAAATTTATCTACATGATTTAAGAGATTTCAGCAACAATAAGCAAAAAAGTATTGATGATTATGCCTTTGGAGGTGGTGCAGGGATGGTGCTTTCTATAGAACCACTTTATAATTGTATTCAAAATCTAAAAAAAGAACGAGATTATGACGAAGTAATTTTCATGTGTCCAGATGGTGAACAATTAACACAGCCAATGGCAAATCAACACTCATTATTAGAAAATTTAATTATTATTTGTGGACATTATAAAGGTATTGATCAACGAATAAGAGATCATATTGTTACTAAAGAAATTTCTATTGGCGACTATGTTTTGTCTGGAGGAGAATTACCAGCAGCCATATATTGTGATAGTATTATTAGATTATTACCTGGAGTACTCAATGATGAAACTTCAGCATTGAGTGATTCATTTCAAGATAATTTAATCGCCCCTCCGGTTTATACAAGACCATCAAATTTTAATGGATGGGAGGTCCCAAAAGTGCTAACATCAGGTAATTTAAAAGAAATTGAAAAGTGGAGATTTGAAAAATCATTGGAAAACACAAAAAAAAGAAGACCTGACCTATTAAAATAATAGGACTGTAATTGGGATAATTAAAAAAAATCTTTGTAATATTGCACGCCTAAAAATTGAATCATGGATAGAGTAAAGCAAATAGCAAATGAAATTTCAGAAACTAAAGAATGGCCTAAATTTAGTTCTGGAGACACCATTACAGTTACCTACAAAATTAAAGAGGGTAACAAAGAAAGACTTCAGTCTTTCCAAGGAACTGTGATTCAAAGAAGAGGTACAGGTACAACAGAAACATTTACCATTCGTAAAATGTCTGGTGGAACAGGTGTAGAGAGAATTTTCCCTTTAGCCTCCCCTTTTATTGAAAAAATTGCTGTTAACAAAGAAGGTTCTGTAAGAAGAGCTAGATTGTTTTATCTAAGAGAACGTACTGGTAAAGCAGCAAGAATCAAAGAGAAAAAACACTTTTCTAAGAAATAATTTAGAGTTCCTCCAAAAACTCAACCACGCTATTTATCATTTGATCTGTACCTGGTTCTTCAAGAGGTATATGACCGCAGTTTTCTAAAAAGACAAGTGATTTTGGGCATGAAAGTGCATCGTAGAATGGTTTTGACATTGACCATGGAATGATATAATCCTTTTCCGGTTGTAAAAACAAAAGTGGACATAAGTCAAAATTTTCAGGTTCAATTTCTGGAGAAGCTTCAAATAAAGTCCTAAAAAATTTAAGAAATACCCAACTTCCAGAACCTACCTTATCACCCATAAGGTCATTGACAAAATTTGAATTATTTGCCATTGCCCACATTTTTGTAGTCCATTTAATTGGAATTTTTAAATCATCCGTCAAAACACTCAACTTACTTAACAAAAGAGGAGAAACAGCTCCAAATAATTTATTTCTAGCCAATCCCATTTGAACAGATTTTTTTCTTGTATCAGCTAAACTTGTTACAATTAAACCGCTGACCTTTTTATTTAAACAAGCTACTTGATATGCCAACATTCCGCCCAAACTTATTCCACTAAGCACAATTGGCATATTACTTTTTTCTAGCTCCAAATCTATTAAATCATTTACCAAGTCTATCCAAGTATAATAGGAATTAGGTTTATGAATTTTAGTTAATCCAAAGCCAGGTAAATCTGGAGCTATACACTCATAGCCAAGACGATTAAAAAAAACAGCGACAGGAGATAATAAGCGACCATTTCCACCTCCACCGTGAAGCAAAATAAGTTTGAAGTTCTTTGGTTTATTTATAGTCTTGTAATGATCAATATGAACATCGAAATCTCTCCATTTCCAATAGTATTCTTCAGGGGCATTTTGTTCATTTATTCTCCAATCTTCAGGGAAATAAGGTTGGAATTTTCTCCAACTAGGATATGAATCATAAGTATCTAACATAGATTACATTCTTCGTGGCAATTCAATACCCAATATAGACATCCCATTAAAAAGAACTCTCGCTGTTAATGAGGACAAGCTCAATCTAAATAGTTTCAAATCTTGGTTTGGCTCTCTTATTATAGGACAATCTTGATAAAATGAATTATAAGTTTTAACTAATCCAAATAAATAATTAGCTAAAATTGAAGGTGACAACTCACGAGCAGCTTGTTTAATTATTTCTTCAAAACTACCAAGAGATTTAACTACTTCAAGTTCTTTTTCACTCAATTCAAAATTGTTATGATCAAAAGATGAAAAGGAATCCGCCTTTTCTATCAAACTGCAAATTCTGGCATACCCATACTGTATAAATGGACCCGTATGACCATTTAAATCAATGGACTCTTTCGGATTGAAAGACATTTTTTTTCTTGGATCAACTTTTAACAAAAAATATTTTAGACCACCCAATCCTATTTTTCCGCATAACTCATTAATTTCTTCTTTACTCATCCCCTCTAGATGACCTCTTTCGAAAGTCAGTTGTTTTGCCTCTTCAATTACAGTAGAAAGTAAGTCATCAGCATCAACAACAGTACCTTCTCTGGATTTCATTTTACCTTCTGGTAATTCTACCATACCATATGATAAGTGGTGACAATTTTTGGCCCAATCATAATTTAACTTTTGTAAAATCTTAAATAACACGTTAAAATGATGGTTTTGTTCATTGCCTACAGTATATACCACACCTGACAATGAAGGGTAATCTTCAAATCTCTGAACTGCGGTACCAATATCTTGAGTCATATAAACAGATGTGCCATCAGATCTTAGCAAGAGTTTATCATCTAGTTTATCCTTGGACATGTCACACCAAATAGAATTATCTTCCTTCTTGTAGAAAACATTTTCATTTAATCCTTCTTGCACCACACCTTTCCCTTTTGAATAGGTACTTGACTCGTAATACAAATGATCAAAATTGACTTTTAAATCTTTGTATGTTTTATTAAAACCATCATAAACCCAACCATTCATCGTACTCCACAAATTTCTTGTTTCAGTATCGTTCTGTTCCCACTTAATTAGCATTTGTTGAGCATCGATAAGTATCTGCGCTTTTGCTTGAGCTGATTCTTTATCTAAACCGGCATCTATTAAATCTGACACTTGTTCTTTATATTTTTTATCAAATAGCACGTAATATTTACCGACAAGATGATCTCCTTTTAGACCAGAAGATTCAGGAGTTTCGCCATTTCCAAAAGATTTCCAAGCTACCATTGATTTACAAATGTGAATACCCCTGTCATTTATTATTTGAGTTTTTACCACCTTATGCCCTACAGCCTTCAATAGAGAGACAACACTATCTCCAAGAAAAATATTTCTCAGATGACCTAAATGAAGCGGCTTATTTGTATTTGGAGAAGAGTACTCCACCATATACAATTTTTTAGAGGGTTCTTTAGATAAACCATAATTATCTTGACTGCACCATTGATTGAACAAATCAATCCAAACTGACTTTCTTAATACTAGATTTAAGAAACCACTTTTAACGTTATAGGATTCAAATAAACTAGATTTTTGCAATAGGTAATCTCCAATATCATTCGCAGTTTTAACAGGATTTTCTTTTGTAAATTTCACAATAGAAAAAGCAATAAGTGTAATATCACCTTCATGTTCCTTTTTTGTGTCTTGTAGTACAACAGCATCCATTAAACTAGGCTCGCTGTAGAGATCAACAACAAATTCTTTTATTGTTTTATTGATAGCATGGATAGAATTCATTAACCTCGTTTTTCAATTATAGAACAAGCACGATCTAAAATTCTCAATGCAGTTTCTGCCATTCTATTTTGCTTATTGTCTAAGCAAGGATTGATTTCAACAACTTCAAGGCATGAAGTCTTTTTATTTATTAAGAAATTATTAATTAATCCACCTGCTTCTTGTTCAGTCAAGCCATTAGGAACAGGTGTTCCTGTACCATAAGACACCAAATCACAATCTAAGCTATCAACATCAAATGAAATATAAATTGTATCGCATGAAGATAAATATTCCAATACTTCTTCTGAAACTTTTTCATGACCTCTTCTCCTCACCTCTTCAACACTTACCTTTTTTAAGTTATTATCTATAATAAAATAATCTTCCGCATCTTCAGAAGACCTAAGTCCAATAAAAACAATATCATCAGCACTAATTTTAGGATAAATATCCCCCACTTTTTTAAGCTTTTCCCACTGCTGTTGGGTTGAATGATCTAATTCATGAATACGTCTTTCTGCATTATCAAAATTCAGTGATGCCATCAAAGTCATTCCATGCACATTTCCTGAAGGAGTAGTAAATGGTGTGTGTAAATCAGCATGAGCGTCAATCCAAATTACTCCTATTCTTCCAGATGGATTTGCTGTTTTTATACCAGAGATAGTACCAATAGCTCCAGAATGATCACCAGATAAAACTATGGGGAAGCCATTCTTTTTTAACACAGCTGAAACATTGGAAGAAACATCTTCACAAACTTCAATTATATGGTCTATTCTTTTAGCCTTACCATAGGTTGTTTCTTGAAGTAATGAATCATTATTATTGATAATTTTATGAGATTGATTAAACCTTTTAAAAAAGCCTAATTCCAAATTAAAGTCTGCTATTTTTAAAGCATCTATTCCTAAAGAAGAACCTCTAGTTCCAGCACCAATTTCAGAAATATTTTCAATAAGCTTTGTCTTGCTCATAAAAGTTAAATTATTGTTCAAATATAAGTTTATTTCACTTTTATTTCAGAAGAAAAAATCTTTTTAAATTTTTCTATTTTAGGTAAAATAACATACTGACAATAACCTTGTTTTTTATTATTGTTATAATAATTGTGATGGTAATTTTCAGCCTCATAAAATTCATCAAGCATTTCAATCTCTGTAACAACAGGATTTGGCCAAATAGATGACTCATCAATCTTAGCTTTAAACAACTTAGCTAATTGATATTGTTCTTTATTCACACAAAATATAGCTGATCTGTATTGAGTTCCCACATCATTTCCTTGACGATTAAGCGTAGTAGGGTCATGTGTCATAAAAAAAACTTCTAAAAGTTTTGATAATGAAATTTTAGAATTATCAAAAGTTATTTTTGCTACCTCTGCATGACCAGTTGATTCGCTACACACTTCTTCATAAGTTGGGTTTGTAGTAAATCCACCAGCATATCCTGGAACAACAAGTTCAACTCCATTGAGCTGTTGAAAAACTGCTTCTACACACCAAAAGCAACCCGCTCCAAGAATAATTGTATCTAATTTAGCTTCTTGTTCCATAGTATATGTATTAGTGTTAATTTCATCGACACTAAAGCAATTAATTTGGCATAATTGCACAAAAATTGAAAATATGCATAGTATCTTAAAATTTAGCATAATAAGTAAATGTAAATGAAATTATATGCAAAAGATATTTTGTAAAACTATATATGCTTAAAATTGGATTAATATCAGACACCCATGGCTACTGGGATGAAAGATATGTTAAATATCTTGGAAATTGTGATGAAATATGGCATGCAGGAGATATTGGAGATATCAAAATAATTGATCAACTCAAAGAAATCTCTATTGTTAGAGCTGTATTTGGCAACATAGACAATCACATCATAAGAAGTGAATTCAATGAAGATGTAGTACATAAATATGGTAGAAATAAATTATTAATGACACACATAGGAGGAAAGCCATACAAATACAACAATAAAACTAAGTTGAAATTAATTACTCATCAACCTCAAATATTTATCTGCGGACATTCACATATATGTAAAATTATGCATGATGAAATAAATAAGATATTATATATTAATCCTGGAGCAGCTGGAAATAAAGGATTCCATAAAATAAGAACGATTGTTCGATTTGAGCTTTCATTAGAGAAAGTAACTAATCTAGAAGTTATTGAACTTGGAAAAAGATAATTACCTCAACCTATCTAAAGATTTTACAAGATCTTCATCTTTTTTAATTGATCTATTTGCTAAAAACAAAAATGGGAATGATGAAACCAATAAGAAAAATCCAATATGGTAGGTCTGCCCAACAAAAACAACATTTTCTAAAGAGTCAATTAAATTCTTAAGATTATAGGATTCAATCAACATATAACAAAATGTAATACTTATAATAAGATACAATAGTTTACCATATCTCATTTGTCTTGATCTTTTTTTATAATTTACTAACATTAATATAGAAAATGAAACAGAGACTAAGTAACCAGTAATTACATAATTTGGAAAAACGAAACTATCTAGAATTGTAATATCGCCCTTCATTCCAGTCGCTAAAAAAAGAATATTACCTTCCTCTAAATTGAATTGTGTAAACGAAAAGAAAGGAGCAATAAATAGCAAAACAGTTAAAATTAAAATGTAGATGGTTTGAATACGTTGTAACATTGATAAATAAAAGTTTAACCAAAAATAGAAATTTCATCAAGGCAAGTATTTGTTGATCATGAAAAAAAAATTTTAAAAACTAAATTACTTTAGTATATTTGAATCGTCTTTCGACAATTCTTTATTATTTCATACACACAAGTATTAGATTTCAGCATTTTAAATTCACTAATTAATTACCATTAATGTACGATATTGAAAAATTAAACAACAAAAAAGTTGCAGAGTTAAGGGAAATTGCGGAAAAGCTTAACATCCAAAAAATTGACAAACTAAAAAAACAAGAACTTGTTTACAAAATTCTTGACGAGCAAGCAATGCATCCAAAAAAAGAAGTGGCAAAGTCAGAGGATGAAAAAGAAAAAACAAATCGAAATAGTGAGGTAAGAAAACCCTCCAATGAAAAAAGATCAGAAAACGACAAGAGAAACGAAAGACCTCAACAAAATAACCACAGGCAAAGAAGATCACAAGACTCAGAAAAAGAAGGCCATCAAAGAAGAAGAAACGACCACAGAAGAGACAATAACTCCTCAAAAGAATCCAATGATCACCATCATAAAAAAGAAGAATACTCTTATGATTTTGAAGGAATTATAATAAGTGAAGGTGTTTTAGAGCTAATGCAAGATGGCTATGGATTTTTAAGGTCTGCAGATTACCATTACTTATCCTCACCGGATGATGTATATGTATCTCAATCTCAAGTTAAATATTTTGGACTAAAAACTGGTGATACAATTAAGGGTATTGTGAGACCACCAAAACATGGAGAACGTTATTTTCCACTTGTTCAGGTAGAAAAAATAAATGGAAGAGATCCAGAATTCATTAGAGATCGTGTTCCTTTTGAACATCTCACTCCTTTATTCCCATCTGAAAAATTCAACCTTACTGGTCATACAAAAGAAAGCACATCAACAAGAGTAATGGACTTATTCTCTCCAATTGGAAAAGGACAGAGAGGTATGATTGTAGCACAGCCAAAAACTGGTAAAACCATGTTGTTAAAAGATGTGGCTAATGCAATTGCAGAAAATCATCCAGAAACTTACCTAATGGTACTATTGATTGATGAAAGACCTGAAGAAGTTACTGACATGCAAAGAAGTGTAAAAGCCGAGGTTATAGCATCTACTTTTGACGAACCAGCTGATAGACATGTGAAAGTAGCAAACATTGTTCTACAAAAAGCAAAGAGGTTAGTAGAATGCGGACATGACGTTTGTATACTTTTAGACTCCATAACAAGACTTGCAAGAGCATACAACACTGTAATGCCTGCTTCTGGTAAGGTATTAACAGGTGGTGTTGATGCAAATGCTTTACATAAACCAAAAAGATTTTTTGGAGCAGCACGAAAAATTGAAAATGGAGGTTCACTTACTATTCTAGCTACTGCACTTACTGAAACAGGATCTAAAATGGATGAAGTAATCTTTGAAGAATTCAAAGGAACAGGAAATATGGAATTACAATTAGATAGAAAAATATCTAATAGAAGAATATTCCCAGCTATTGATATATTAACCTCTGGTACTAGAAGAGAAGATTTATTAATGGATAAAGAAACCTTACAAAGAGTTTGGATTTTAAGAAAGCATTTAGCTGACATGAATCCAATTGAAGCTATGGAGTTCATGAAAGATAGACTTAGAGTAACCAAGTCAAATGAGGAATTCTTAGTTTCAATGAATGGCTAATAGCATATGCTTAAGCTAATTAAAACTGGACTTTTTGCTCTTTCCCTTTCCGTACTTATTGATGTATTAATACTTCAATTTCCTGAAAATATTCAGGTTAAATTTTCTGAAATTTCCATACCCATTCATGTACTTATCATGATTATTTTCATTGGAGTTTCAATTATTAGAAGCAATAATATTTCTAGAATTAACAATTTTAAAAATGGAATAATAATAAGTTTAGTTTTTTCTCTTGGGATTAGCGCATACTATTTTAGTTATTATAAATGGGTAAATCCTACTTATCTTATCGAAAAAAAGGAAGCATTAATAGCGCTAACAAAAGATGATGAATTATTGGAATTAGCTAAAGAAAAAATCAAAAACGAACCAGAATATTACCAAGGAAAATCTCCACAAGACTTAATTGAAATGCAACAGGACAATATTGAGGAAATGTTTAAACCAGGTAAAATAATTCCTCTTTACTTAATGATTTTCACTTTGAGTGGAATGGTTTTTTCTTTGATAATCTCCCTTTTAAATTTCATCTACTACAAGAAATTTAGTTCCTAATTTGTGCTGCTAATTCTGTAAAATCTAACCCACCAAAATTACCGCTACTCATCATTAGCAAATTTTGATTTTCCCAATTCATTTCAGTGAGCTGTTGTACTAAATCATTTGATGAAGTCACCACTTTAACATTATTACTACCAAAAGCCGCTTTCACTTCTTCTTTGCTCAAATCATCAAGCTTTTTGTGCTTTAAAGTGTGCTTGTTATAATAAACAAAAGCACAATCTGCTTCTTTCATGGTGTTTTGATAATGTGATAAGAAAGATTTATTTAAGCTACTGAACGTATGCAACTCCATACAAGCAACCAACTTTCTATTAGGGTATTGCTTTTTTAATGCTGCTGTTGTTGCTTTTAGCTTTGAAGGAGAATGGGCAAAGTCTTTATATACTGCCGTAGTTTCATACATTTTAACTAATTCCAATCTCTTTGAAGCCCCCTTAAAAGTGGCAATGGCATCAAAAAAATCAGAGGAAGTAACTCCTAATTCTACACACACATTATAAGCCGCATTCAAATTTTGTAAATTATGTTCTCCAAAAATTTTAATAGGTTTATGGCCTTCATTGGTTTTTAAATATGTAATACCATCTTTTATATAATGAGGGTAAGCTTCATAAGGAATCTTAGCAATGGGACTATCCACCTTTTTGATCAATTGAGTCAACTCTTTATCTCCATTGTAATACACCACTAC
>CENO01032541.1_pt1 | contig 10260 bp, 7 predicted proteins | sample 530271 | NCBI WGS metagenome assembly CENO01 (sample SAMEA2619857, study PRJEB7988) | marine metagenome | biome: marine biome (ENVO:00000447); feature: surface water layer (ENVO:00002042); material: "saline water (ENVO:00002010), including plankton (ENVO:xxxxxxxx)" | depth 5 m | reverse complement strand
GCGGCAGCAGCGAAAGCAGTTTTGATCATTTTTGTTTTACCTTTGTTAGTTTACTTGCGGAGTGGTTACCCGCAGATGGAGGATCAGGTTTTCCTGATCGCTTGATTAGTATAGCACATGAAGCAGATGCGCGTCAACTGGTTTGGTGCGACTAATTGAGGCACCTCTCCATTTGCTACAGATACAATTTATCAGACCTAACCACCAAAAACAAGGGGGCTTGTGCCAGTTTGCGATACGGATTTCCGATCAATCTGATAAAGTAAAATTATCAGTTCAGATAAATCAATGCACCAGTAATTCTAACGTTGGCACCCTGAACCGAAACATCTCCAGTGCCCGTAATTGCAACAGCAGCACCTGCGGTGATATTAGCAGCACCACCTGCGGTGATATTAGTAGCGGTACTAGAAGTGATATTAGCAGCACCAGCAGCAACATCAACACTTGCATTTCCAAGAACTGATTTCACAGAATAAGTATTTGATCTATCTTTTACTAGTGGTGGAACTGCTGGACCACCAGCAACAATATGCTGTTCCACACCACCTACCCACAATTTGTAGTCTCCAAGAATCTTGTGATTGACATGACCAGGAGAAATAGCATTGATAGATGATCTTGGATCAAAGTTTACCTTTGTATCTTCAGCAGCACCAAAGATCATTTTCTGTCCTAAGATAACTTCCTTAGAATTATTAGTAACCTGCTCAATACTTCCAGCATTCATAGTAATTGTGCCACCACCAGCACTACCTGCCTGAATGAATACCTGGGATTTGCCAACCAAGAACAATTCTTCTGCTGCAGTGATAACAATTTTCTGTGCTTTGATATGACGTTCGCTACCTACAGCCTCCTCTACAACATCACCATAAGCAATAACATTCAATGCTTGATCTTCTTCATCTTCGCCAGAAGAATACTCTATGTTTGATCTTTGTTCATGTTTTTGCTGCTGACCATGACTATGAATGCATAGTTTGCCGCTACCAGCACCTTTTTCGACATTCTTTTCGCCAGTGACAATCATAATTGATCCACCAGACTGAAGTGCTATAAATCCAGCATTAGTAGCAGGACCATCAATTCTAAGTGTTCCTGTCAAACCATCAGGATACATTCTCTCATAGATCTCTGAGCGAGTCAGAGCACCTTTGAAAGCGGTATTGAATCTAGGACCACGATCAAGTTGCTGAACTTCATCTGGTGTTGTTTGTTTGAAGATACCAGTAGGGTATCCATTAGCAGGTACAGCGTGTGACATTATGGGCAATCAACGTAACGTCCAGTTCCAATCTTAGTAGCACCAACAGTAGTCAGTGCTTCAGTATCTAGACATGCTAGAGATGGCAACATTCTAGCACCATAACCACCACCACCGACAACTCTAATGTCGGGGAATTCACTAAATGTGCGCTGTCTGTCTAGAATTCTAGCACCAATTACAAATCCATCATCATTGATAAGTGCTTCAGCGACTCCAAGTTCTCCGTTGATGTAAATATCTGGTCTTGATGTATATCCGATGCCAGGACTTAGAATAGTAAACGAATCTATGATACAACGTACACCAACATCATCTGCCAAGTTTAGTTTATACCCATAACCAGGAGCTTTGATACGAATCTCAGTGATAAATCCTTCCTGATCGAGCAGAGGCGTTGCTACAGCACCAATTCCTTCCCCACCAACAAATACATATGGAGGTTCTGACCAAGGATCTCCTGGGTCTTCAATGGGAATTTCAATAATACCACCACCTGGATCTGTAATGATCTTTCCTGGGTCAACTACAGGTACTCTAAAGTCTTCAAATGTATTCTCTGGAGTTTCACCTTCACCCTCATCAAATTCACTCACATCATCTCTACCCGTTTCAACTCCATCATCAGCTGCAATGATCAAGACATCAGTAGATGCACCAGTTCCATTCAAAGTAAATCTAAGAATTTCTTCTTCCTCAACTACACCATCTTCGGCAATACCAACAGTAACTTTTGCTTTATTGTCATTGATTACCAAACTTCCAGTCAAATTACCTCCAATAATGTCATCACTGGTAATACCCAAACCAGACAACGTATAGTAAAGTACAGTTCCATTTACTAAATTTGTGGTAGTAATAGTGTAGATAATAAATTCATCTTCAGGGCAAGATGATCTATTCGCAACAACAGAATACGTTGGAGTTGTATTTGTTGGTACTGTAACTCCCTCAGAATATTCTGGATCCGTTGGTGGATCAGGATCATCACCAAAAATATCATCAAACTCATCGGTCGGATCTTTTGGTTTGCCAGTGTATGGATCGCCAGGTTCTTTTACATCTCTCTCCGTGATCGTACACTTACCAATATTCTTGAGAAAATGTGTTTTGATGCCACTACCTTTTGACGGAGAGTTCTGCTTCAGTCTAATGAAGAAATCTTCATCAGATTCTTTCTCTTCCGAGAAAAGTGTAGTTACGCTAATAGTTTTTTCGGTTTCATTAGGAGCAAATCCTAAGATACCTTCTTTTGCAATGTAATCTTCTCCCTCTGTGGCAGTTCCTTTTTTCAATGTTTTGAACGTTACAGAAGAAGATGATCCAACAGTTCCAGATCTTGTTACAGTAAATACCGCTTCTTCGCCTTCTTCTACTCTTATATCAGTGATAGTGTATGAAATTTTAGGTCTCTTAGTTGTAGATGTACCAGTCTTAGGAACACCTCCAGTAAATCCAATACTAGTTACTGATAGAGGTTTGCCAGTGTATGCTTCGTCACAAACATATTGGGTATAATCTGCTCCAGTTGCAGGGAACAAGTTATCAATACTCTCCAATAGATTGTCTAAGAAATCCTTATCATCTTTATCCTTCTCTTTCTCTTCACCATCTGTACAAGTTGCTTTATACTTGGCACATTCGTTGTTTGGACCAGAACATGAGATACCAAGCAGATTCAAAACAAAGTTGATAGCACCACCAAGGATATTAAGTGGTGCAGCAATAGCACCAAGAATATCTTGAATTGGACCCAATACTTTACCTAAGATCTCCTCCATCAAGGATTCAATCTTCGATATAATACCATTCACCAGAGCATCAACTTGACATGCTGCAGCACGGTAAATTTGATTGACATAACTCATCAAAACATTTGTCAACCAATCTGCCAGGCGATCTCCAAGATCTGCCATCTGACATCCAAGATCTTTCAATAGATTGTTGAACCATTCTGTAACAGGTGTAAGAACGTTACCTTCTTCGGATGGGTAAATTAGTGCTCTTACAAGATCCTTTACAGCATTAGTAAGTTTTTCAATTACAAATCCTTTGACCTTCGCAACAAAATGGCGAACGATCTTCATAATTTTGTTTACATACTTTCTAGCGGTGCTAATTCCACTACTAAGACCACCAGTAGCTTCACCTACAAGATAAGTTCCAATATTTCCACCATTTCTCTGTACTTCTGCCAAAAATTCGCCAAGGAGAATAGTTGTCTTACTCTTTAGATCCTCATTATCGCATTTGTCGGCAACAGACTGACACCACTTTTCATCTTTGATGCCTTTATACTTTCTAGCAGCAGGTGGAACTCTTTGCTCTCCATCACCATCTACGGTGCCATCATCTAAAGCACCAGTTGTTCTATTGGTTTCTTCTGATTCCCCTCCCTCTGGATTTTCTGGTGCTGGTTTCCCGTCCGTTGCTGGATTGACAGTAGATGGAATAATAGTTTGAAACGCAAGATCCGTTGGTCTTTCGTTTTTTACAATAGTTGTAGCACCAGGAGTATGACCAATTGATCCCATGATCAACGGTTTTTGCCTATCATTATCTAGATAAAATCCAATAACCCAACATCCTACTACTAGTTGTGGATGTGCTCCGCCAACGTTGCCAGGCATAAAAGGTACGTTGACAGGCATCATCACGTTTGCCCATGGCAAATCAGGCGTATCTAGAAGAGACTTATCCTGAGGATGGTCTCCTACGATACGAACTTTGAAACGATATCCGCCTTTGTTATTTTTTTCATCAGCGGCAGTTCCTTCAACTTGCCCTACCCACCAATTGAATCCGTCTTGACCGATTCGATTACTGGGAACCAAACGTGATAATGCCTCATCCATACTCAATTATCGTGCAATTTACACTCTGGTGCTCCTGGTTCTTGATCACAGTAGAGTTCTAGTGCTGTCGGATCGTGATGATCCCCTGCTTCGATCTCTTCTTTATGATGCTCAACATATTCTTCTAGGTCATGCAGTTCGCCTTCAATGTGACGACGCTGCTGTGGAGAAGTCAAAGGATTCTGAAGAATCTCTTTATCCTTCTCGATATGTTGTTCGATGCTATCCATGTGTTAGTACCTCCTTGGATTATTTATTGCCACGATTAGAAGGTTTGTCCTTCATACCGTATGAGTCTCTGAATAGTCTCAGAGTTGTTGTTAGACTGCCATTCGTATTATCCAAGAAATTATATTCTTGTGTAACTTCTTTGACCAGATAAAGTCCGCTACTTTCTTCGTCAAACGGTTTCTTTTTCTTTTCTGAATCAGCAAGTTTGCTTTGCAATCTAATATCAATCTTATCTCCAGCAGAAATTAGTGGATTGCCTGGAATAATAATAGTACACTCTTGATTGCTTAGTAACTCTGCTCTTGCCGTAGATTGTGCAGCATAATACTTCTGCCAATCAGCAAATTTAGTTGGTGACTTTGATCCATCCTTGGGTTCTGGTGAAGCAGGAGTAGGATCATTGAACCATGATTCATGATCTAGAACGACAGACATGATTCTAGACGGATAATCAGAAAGTTCAACCTGATTTGTTGGAATCAACGAAATTCCTTCCTGACCACCTAAGTGTGCCATGTTGTCATAACTATCTTTGATTTTATAAACATATTCTTCATACTCACCTGTCGAATGATTGAAGAATACCATCATTGTTGAATACTTACCCTTTCTCAACGCAGACATAAGATCAACTTCTGAATCAAATATTGCGTTTGAAATAATAAATCTCTGATCAATACCATCTCTGTTTGCTACAGTTTCAACGTATGGACCCCAAGCTTTCACATCTATGTCCTTACCAGCAAACTTTCCGCCAGGTTCGTCACATAATGCATCAATAGAAAAGAAATTGTATCCTCTTCTTGACTCCCAGAAAAAGAATCCTGCAGTTCCTTTGATTTGCTGAGCAGAAGACCCTGTGTTTGATGAATTTGTGCTGCTGTAATTCGTTTTTGGCGATACTGACTTACTTTGCAATTTAGCAATGATATCAAATGGTCGAGATCTATTAGATGTAAGTTTGACTTCAAATCTGGACTTTTCAGAATAGAATGTTTTTGGCGTTTGCACAGTAGTCAACATTTTCTGGATGATTGCCTCAGGATTTCCAGTCTGTTGTTCATTCACTCTAACAGTTTCATTTACAAGTGCCTCAGCAGAAACTAAACCCAAATTATAGACTTGCATCTTGTTTTTGACAACTCTATTGCCAATCTTCCAGACTCTAAAGTCATACCGAATTGATTCATTAGACATTGATGTTGTAAACTCTAGTGATACTCCCTCTCCACCTTGAATAGGGAACTGATTGATCAGATCAGAACTATCACTTACAATAAGATTTGCAGCAAGAAATGGAGATAAAATACTTTCATAGAAAGTAAATCCCGCTATCACACCAGTGTTTAGTTGTACTGACTTTGATCCATCAGGTGTTGACAGGATACACCTCTTCAGTTCTATGTCAGATGCATTTTGATATGTCATTTCGTTGCAAGACTATAGTTCTGGTAGAATGCACTCAATCCAGTAGCATCGAATGGACTACCCACCGAATTGGAATCGCCAGGAGAAGTTTGTTGATTAGCACCGTAATTGTTAGTGATGTTATTGACAATTGGTGGTAATGACATTGCTCCTGTAGCAAACATAGATTGCGAATTCAGTGCATTGGGACCAAGCAAAGGACTTGCTTGTGGACCCAAAGAAGAAGTATCTGACTTAGTTTGTTGCATCCACCATTGCAAATCTTTAGGTGTTGGCTTGAGTCCACTAACTTTTGGTTTATCCGCACCTGCTTCTTTTAGGTTTCCTTGATAGATTTTCAAAGAATCCGCAGTTGTTCTTCCAGTTTGACCATGATATGTTCCAAGTCCTGCCCACTCCATCTGCAAGATATCAAAATCTGCTTTGGTAAGAGTCTTATTTACATCAATGCCACGCTTTCTTGCCGCCAAGTCTAAAAGTAATTCATTCTGTAATTTTTCATCAAATTTGATCTTAGTTGGATCAAATGCTTCACCTCTAGCAGCATACATTGCTCTCGCTTGATTCAATGGATCCATAAATTGTCCAACACCAACAGCGGCAGAAGAAAGTCCGTTATAAGTAGTCTCTCCTGCATTCATTCTTCGAGTTTGTTCATCATAGACTTGCTGTAGTGTCATATCAGTCATCTTCATTTCATTGCGACCACCAAACCAAGTATCATAACCTTTTTCATGAGCAGTTCCTTCCACTTCTCTAATAGTAGCGATAAGTGCTTTTGCTTGTGGACTATCAGCATCAATCTTAGAAGCATCAATATTACCAGCAGTTTTACCTCCTCCACCAAGTAGATTTGGGAGACGCCAATTCATAGGATTTAGTTTTTGTACAATACCTTGAACCAGTCCCGTAAAAATTTCTTTGAGGTCTTCAAATATCTCTTTGAATGAATTTGCAAAAGACTCCCATCCACCCATTTGATCATAATATTTTTCATTGCCTTTAGCGGCAATCTCAATATAGGGTTTAGGATTTTTCTTCCTATACTCAGCTTCTGCTTCTGCCTTCATTGTATAGAGATTTTTGTCAACTGGTTCGATAAGTTCGTCTCTTTGACCCTCACCAACCATACCAAGAACGCCACCACGTCCACCTTTGACAAGACCACCTTTTGCAAATTCAACTGCTCCAAGATCTCTCGCTAGTAACATACCATCCATAGCAAGTCCAATTGGAGCACCAACACCAATAGCACCCAATATACCAGAACCAAATTCTAAACCAGCACCTAAAAAGTCACCTTCTGCTAAACGTTGCAGACCAAAGATCATACCAGCAATACCAGCAACAACTGGAATCTTTTTCAGAATTGATTTACCACCTGCTTTGATAATTGCTCTCTGTAAAGCACTACCTCGTGCAAGACCTTTGACGGATTTTTTGGAAAATAATTGTTTCAGGAACCCAGGATTATCAATTCCTGCATCAACAGCAGCACCAGCAGCTTTCATGGAATTGGAATTGGTAACAAGATCCCCTGGTGCTTCCAAGAATTTTTGGAGAGTTTTTGCATCATCTACGTTTGCATTTTTTGCTCCACTAACAATTCTCTCCATACTGCTAGCATTTCTTGCCAACTCCTGTGAATTCCGTGCTTGTTTTACAAAATCAACAGCTGCGGGTCCTTGTAAACCCATTCTGGTTGCCATGTTGAACAAACCAGTTGGATTGATATTTTGAATTGTTTTTCCAGTATTGACCATTGCCTGAATACTGGTTCCTGCCGATTGTGTTGCTTTTACAGCACCAGCAGCACCCTTAGCAATAGTTCTTCCTGTAGATCCTCTTACAACAGATCCAGCACCTTTTACTACCTGCCTTCCTCTTGAAAGAGAATCAATCAAATCTGGACCTTTAGATCCACCACTACCACCAGCAGATGGCAATGCTGGGATATCAACAAAACTACCGCCTTTTCCACCAGGCAACTGACGCATACGCCCTTCAATAGAACGCTCTTCTGCTCTTGCATTAGAACGAGACTGTTGTCTCTGCATATATGTCATAAATGCACGCATAAATGCGCCATTCATCATTGCCTGTCTTGCCAAATCTTGCTGAGCCGTGGCAAGATTATTCATGCTATTACTAATTTGCACTAATGCAGAAGATACTCCATCTACACTTACTTGTACCTGACGCATACCAGTAGCAATAGCACTGGACATTGGTACAATTGCATTGGAGGTAAGTTCATTGATTTGATTAGTTACCTTGTAATCAAACCCGCCGCGAAATCGTTGCTTATAATTCTTTGTTGGATCTCTTCCTGCTGGCGGATCAGATTCAAATCTGCCCCTGGTTCTGGCAATCCTATCACCACCAAATCTTGAACCAAGGGCTCTTTTGAAAAAATATCCTTTACCAATCCCCGCCTCTTCTAGAGACGTTCCTTGTTCTTCTGCTCTTTTTGCAGCAAAGGCACGTTCTTCCCTTGCCATATTGGAAGCCTGTTTGATACGGTTTCCAATTGACCTTGCTATACCACCGAGATAATCTCTATCCCCGCCTCGTGTATCAGAATAACCAACTGTTCCTGCTGCCATTACCTTTGTGCTGCTTCTTGTTGTTGTTTAACTTGTTCCAAGTATTGCATCAATAATGAAACGTATACCTGCCTTTCAAAAGGCATCATATTTTCAATTTCACTCAAGCTATATTTATGGTGTTGCATCAAGGCGAAGTTGGTTTTGTAGTAGCCCTCCAAACTATTGTGGAATAGGGCTATCCGAAAAAACTCTGTAGACCTCTCAAAGTGTATTCTGACTCAACTCCCGTATTTGGATTAGGTACTGTAAATGTGTGTTCTAGTCTAGGAGCAGTTTCAAAGAATTGTTGAACTTTTTCTAGTTGTGAATTTGTCAATGATTCTACAAACTGAATAAATTCTTTCTTTGAAGTAGTAGAACTATCATATACATCTTCACCTTGGAAAATTTGATCAATAGATTCTGCAATAATCTCCGTAACAGATTCTGCATTCATTTCTTTCTCGGTGATGTTACCTTCGACAAATCTGTCAAATGAAGGATATTTCATAATAACACCAGTAGTGTCATCTAGCATAATTTTATTAGTATGACCTTCTGGGAAAATTACGGCAACATCAGTAAGATTCAAATTGTATTTTACTTGAGTTTCTTCATCATCCTGACAAGTAATCATTAGTTGGACAATTTCGCCAACTGACACAGCACGAATATTCAGGAAAATGTACTCTAAGTCAAAAGTTGCTAAATTCTCAATTTTGATTCTAGACTGAATGCAACATTTGAGCAAATTTAGAGTTGCATCTCTAATAGTCTTTTCATCTTCGGTCTCCATCGCCATTAGAAGGACTTTTTCTTCTTTTACCAAAAATGGGCGATATTTGATCTTTTTTCTGGTTGATGGAACTTCCAATTCATAGGTAGGAAGATCCATTGTTGGCAATGCCATAATGTGTACCTCAGGTCATATGTATATTTAGTGCGACTTTTTTGACCAAAAATTAGCGGAAAAAATTTTCCCACTTTTATGGAATCAAAAAACTCATTTCGTCAGTGTTTTATACAATTCGCTGTTAGTAATATCGTTGTTGAATACAGTGTGTCTTGTGTAATGGAACTGAGCAGTTACTTTAGTGATCTGTGATGATCCAAACTGAAGAGGCACAGCATCAATAGCAAATGGCCATGCTCTTTCCATTCTATAGGTAATTGGTGCTCTTTCTGCACTAGCATTTCCACCATGTTCTGTTTTTGTAATCAGAATAGTTCTACAGTAATCTTCTGGGTAATTTAGTTGAATAGATCTGTTTGCAGATGGAATAGATTGTGCTTCAATATCTGATAAAGATAATCCTGTGCCAACTCCAGGAATATCATTATAGATCCAACCATACCATTGTTGCAAGAACTTCAGTGGTGTCATGTTTGCGTCACATTGAAATCCTAACTGAAATTCACTGAATACTCGTGTATGTGCATAATTTACAGATCCTTCACCAACATAGCGACCTTTGAGTTCTCCAGTAGCAGTAGAACTGTTGGGTAGTTGTGCTTCGTCACATAACATTTCAAATATGTTATTAGTGCCAATAACCTTTCCAGGAACTGGGACTGGAGGGTTTACAAATCGCACAACAAAGTTGTTGCTGTATGACATCCCCCCATTAGCACCAATATTTGCTAAAAAGTTGTTGATTGACACACTAAATACCTATGTTGGTCCTTCTATATTTATGGCGTACTCTGGTATTTACAAACCTGTAAATCCTGGTAAGTATCGTGGCAACCCAACTAATATCATCTATAGATCACTATGGGAACGAAAGTTCATGGTGTTCTGTGACAACAACCCCTCGATAGTAGAGTGGGGGAGCGAGGAGATCATTATTCCATACCGTGCTCCCGATGGTAAAGTGAGGCGATACTTTCC
>CENO01109882.1_pt1 | contig 10290 bp, 7 predicted proteins | sample 530271 | NCBI WGS metagenome assembly CENO01 (sample SAMEA2619857, study PRJEB7988) | marine metagenome | biome: marine biome (ENVO:00000447); feature: surface water layer (ENVO:00002042); material: "saline water (ENVO:00002010), including plankton (ENVO:xxxxxxxx)" | depth 5 m | reverse complement strand
TGGTTGAAGAAAAAAAAAGAGGCATGACAATCGATTTGGGGTTTGCATATTTAAATGATTCTGTCACCATAATTGATGTACCTGGTCATGAAAAATTTATAAGGAACATGGCCGCTGGTGCTGCAAATATTCACTTTGGATTAATCGTAATAGCAGCTGATGATGGTATAATGCCTCAAACAATTGAACATCTTGAAATACTTACTTTGTTGGGGGTAAAAAGTGGGTGGGTAGCTATTACGAAGATTGACATCGTAAAAGATGAGGAGTGGATTGATCTTGTTGAATTAGATATTCAAGATTGCCTTTCATTACGAGGTTTTAATGCTTTCTCCATACACAGAATTAATAATTTAAATGGAAATGGATTAAATAAATTAAAGTCAGATATTAAAAATATTGTAAATAAAAAAGTACCTTACTCTGATTCAGAATATTTTCGCTTATTTATTGACCGAGTATTTATTAAAACTGGCTTCGGTACTGTTGTTACTGGAACAGTAGTAAACGGTAGGATAGAGCAAGGTGAAGAGATTGAAATATTACCATTAAAAGCTAAAACCAAAATCAGAGGCATCCAATCACATGGAGGAGGTACTGAGGCAATACAAACTGGTGATCGTGCAGCTTTAAATATATCAAATATAAAATTAAGCGATCTCCAACGAGGACAGACTCTATGCTACCCAGGATTATTAAAACCTACCAAAAATGTTATTGTTAGAATAAAGATGATTCAATCAACAAGTTGGGAAATAAAAAATAACCAAAGACTTAGGTTCCATTTTGGGACCTCAGAGGTTATAGGAAGGATAAGAACATCTGAATCTAAAGTCGTAAAAAAAAGTGAATCATCAAATGCGATGTTAATCTTAGAGTCTCCAGTTGCAACAGCTTTGGATGATAAATTTATTATTAGATCCTATTCACCAATGGAAACAATTGCAGGAGGCTTAGTTTTAGAAACCAACGTAATAGCTCCATGGCATAAGATAAATGGTTTATTAATGAATATACCTTTAGATCCATATAAGCGTTTTAGGTTTTTGGTAGAGTACAATTGGAAAAGACCAAAATCCTTAAAGTTTTGGGAAATGAAATTTTTTAATTCAATACCCAAAATTAAAATTTTAAAAAATGATGAATTAGAGTTGTCAAGCGAGAATTTACTATTCTCAAAGAAGAAAAAAGAAAATGCGAAAGATGAAATAAACAATTTTTTTTTGAACTCTTATGCAAAAAATCCATTTAGAAAAGTCATTGCACTTGAATCTGTTAAAAATGCTCTTTTATTTTCAGACAATTGGCTGAAAATCATTTTGGGTCAAATGATTTTGGATGATGATATTATTGAATGTCAAGGAGGATATGCATTAAATAAATACAAAATAGAACTATCTGACGAGGATAAAAATAGTTTTAATTTCATAGAGGAAGTTTTAAGGAAACATAAAAACCAGCCTATTTCATTAAATTACGTAATAAAAACAACTAGGTATAACCCTAAAAGAGTTGGAGACCTAATGCATGTCTTAATAGAAAACGGCAAGGCTGAATCCCTAGGTGACAACCTTTTTATGCATATTGAGCACTTAGAGCATCTTAAAAAAAATATAATTGAATATTTTAAAGACGAAGATTCGCTGAATATCTCAGATTTTAAAAAGCTTACAGGTTTGACTAGAAAAACAGCTATACCATTACTCGAATATTTAGATAGGAAAAAATATACCATTCGTTCTGGAGATGTCAGAATAATGGGGGAAAAAAATGAAAAAAGAAATTGATTTCAATACGCCAGTCATGAAGCAGTTTTTTGATGTCAAAGATAAGTATAAAGACTCCATCGTTCTTTTTAGAATGGGAGACTTTTATGAAACGTTTTTAAATGATGCGATTCTTACATCTCAAATTTTGGGAATAGTTTTAACAAAAAGAGCAAATGGAAAAGCAGCAGATGTTGACCTTGCGGGGTTTCCGCATCATGCTTTGGATAATTACTTACCAAAATTGGTAAAGGCTGGTCACCGTGTTGCAATTTGTGAACAGGTTGAAGATCCGAAAATGGTTAAGGGCATTGTTAAAAGAGAAGTTGTTGAGGTTGTTACTCCTGGTACCCTGACAAGCGATCGTACCCTTAATGATCGTTCAAATCGATATATTGGCTCAATTTTTTCTATAAAACAATATTCTGGTTTTTCCTTTTTAGATTCATCTACGGGTGAATTTTATATTGGAGAGTGTGATAATAATGACCTAAATAGTTTTTTAATAAAATTTAGACCTCAAGAAATTATTGTTTCTGAAAAAGCAAAATATGCCACCTCAAACTGGTATATGGAATTTCAGCCATTCATGTCGCGAGTTGATGAATGGATGTTTGATCATGACTCCGCGTATCGCGTTTTACTTAAACATTTTGAAGTTAAAACCTTAAAAGGTTTTGGCTGCCAAAATATGAAAGTAGGTATTTGTGCTGCGGGGGCACTAGCTAATCATATGCAAACAAACTTGTCTTCTTCATTGAAACATGTTTCAAAACTATCTCCTGTAATAAGTGAGGGCGTTATGGGGTTAGACCCATTTACTGTAAAGAATCTGGAAATTTTTCAATCACTTTCTACTCAAGGAACTCATGGCACCTTAATTGAATGCCTAGATATTACTAAAACCTCTTCAGGGGGTAGATTATTAAGGAAATGGTTAATAAATCCATCCACAGATTTAAAACAAATTGAGCTAAGACATAATATTGTAGAGGCATTTACAAAAGAGAAACAATTATTAAAATCTTTTACAAAATCACTATCAGTAATTTCAGATTTGCAACGGATTTTGGGTAAAATTAATAAAGCTAAAGCAACTCCAAGAGAAATATATGCTATCGCTGCTACTCTAAGTAAAATACCTGAATGGAAAGAAAAATTATTAAAAACTAAAAATAAATATCTAATCGATTTATCCAAGATATTTCAAGATTCAAAAAAAATCGTTAAAGATATCTTTGATAATATTAATAAAGATGCACCTGCTAATATATCTCAGGGTTCAGTTGTGAAAAATGGAGTTAATGAAGAACTTGATGAGTTAAGAATCCTATTAAAAAATGGTAAAAATTGGATATCTAATTATCAAGAAGATCTCAGGACTGGATTAGATATATCTAAAATAAAAGTCGGATTCAATAAGGTCTTTGGGTATTACATTGAAGTAACCAAGACACATCAACATAAAATCCCGAACGAATTTATCAGAAAACAAACATTAGTTAATTCTGAAAGATATATTACAAAGGAATTAAAGTCTTATGAGGAAAAGGTATTAAGTGCTGAAGAAAAAATTTTAGAAATTGAATCAAAGTTATTTTATGAACTCTGCAATAATATTTTACATGAAAAAAGTATGATTCAAGAAAATGCAACAGCAATTAGTTTGATTGATATCTATAGTTCATTTGCATTTTTAGCAATTAAAAATAATTATATTAAACCAAACATTACTAAAGACAGAATCCTGTCAATTAAGAAAGGTAGACACCCTGTTGTCGAGAGTTTGCTTCCCTCTACTGAAAAATTTATACCTAATGATATTGAAATGGATGCAAAGACGAATCAGATTCATTTACTTACAGGACCAAATATGGCTGGAAAATCAACCTATTTAAGGCAATTAGGTTTAATGGTAGTAATGGCCCAGATAGGATGTTTTGTGCCTGCCAAAAAAGCAAGTATTGGAATAGTTGATAAATTGTTTACTAGAGTTGGAGCAAGTGATAACCTTGCCGGCGGAGAAAGTACCTTTTTAGTTGAGATGAATGAAGCATCAAACATACTAAATAATGCTACGGATAATAGCTTCATACTTTTAGATGAGGTAGGTAGAGGAACTAGCACTTTTGATGGATTATCTTTAGCTTGGGCAATAACAGAGCACATACATAATACTGATGGAATTCGAGCACGCACTATATTTGCCACGCATTACCATGAACTAACTGCACTTGAAGACAAACTAACCCGTTTAGAAAACCATCATGTTGATGTAAAAGAATTCGGTGATTCTATTGTTTTCATGAGAACTATTGCTAAAGGTTCAGGTGACAAAAGTTATGGAATTCAAGTGGCGAGAATGGCAGGCCTACCATCAAAGGTTCTAAAAAGAGCTGAACAGATTTTAGAGCATTATTTAAGTAATGATATGGTTAATGGTGCCCAAACACCTGATACCTCCAATGATCAATTGGTAATTTTTGATAATAGAGACCAGTTAATAAAAAACAAACTAAAAGAAATCGACCTTGACTCCATGACTCCAATTGAAGCAATAAAGTACCTAGATGATCTTAAAAAAGAACATAATCTATAAGTTTATTTTTTCAATTCTTAATTTTACCCTTTTATTTAGCAATGGAGTATGGGTTAAATATGGCTGGGAATTATATCATTATGTTGTCGACGCACAAACAGCATCCCTTGGTAATGCAGTTACAGCATATAACACAAATTCTATTCATTCTTCCCTCGTGAATCCATTTTTTGTATCATCAAATAAAAATTTCTCAATCACTCATCAATCACGCTTTTCAGGTATTGTAAATAATGATTTATTTGGCATCCAATTAAAAAGTAATTCAGCTCCAATCAATTTCAATTTTTTGTATCAAGGAATCTCTAATATCCCTGATACTAGGGATATGCTACTGGATTGGGGACTGGATGGCCAATTTGGAACAAATGATATTGGAGAGGGCAATGGCGTTATTGATGAAGGTGAAAGATTGAATAAAGAAAAATTAAAATATTTTAATCAGCATCAATTAGGTTTTCATGGAGCATTTAAAACAAATATTTTTGGATTAAAACTTGGATTGGGACTCAAGCTACTGGGTCATTTTCTTGATGATCATCATGCTATTGGCATGGGATTAGATATCGGTTATAGTAAAAAGATTAGCAAATCAACAATAGGACTTGTGGCAAGAGACTTGCCAGCATCGGGATTAATTTGGGATAGTGGAACTGTCGAGGGCACAAAACCGTCCCTTTCGTTTGGCTTCCATCATCCAATCAAATATTTTGAGAAAATTTATTTACAAATAAATACAATGATGAATGTAGATATGTCCCTATCAAATACAAACTTACATAGCCAAATCAGATATAAAAATTTTTCTATAGATGATGCTTATGGTATTGAGCTTATTTATCAGAAAAGTACAATGATTCGTTTTGGTAGGAATACGAATAATGATACAACAGGGGGTATCGGTCTCAGATGGAAAAATTTTGGAATAGATTATGCATTTTTAAGTTCTTTAAATAATAGTGCGTTAGGTAATCATCATCTCATTTCTTTAATTATTTCCTCCAAGTGGATTTTTTCAATGCTGAGTGCAAAGTAAAAAAGAGCCTGTTGTAGCTCTATTCCTTTTGATTGTTTGATATCTTCTAAGTACTTAATTTAGTAGTCTTTACATAATAACTTATGATAAATAGTATGACAGGGTTTGGCCGGGGAAATGCTGGCCGTGGTAAAAATCGAATTGATGTGGAAATTCGTGCAATAAATTCAAGATACTTAGATACTAAGTTCAGAGGTATTCAACTTGATTTTCAATTAGAACAAGAGATTAAAAAAATTATTGAAAAAGAGATACAAAGGGGAAGTGTCTATGTTTATGTTGAACTTACAAATGATTTAGATAGTCCAAAATTTACCTTTGATAAAGATAAATTTGAATCCCTTAGAGACATAATAAAAAGTGTATATGTCTCATATGGACAGCGGTTGAGTCTTAGCGATGTAGTTACGACGAATGACCTACTCAAGGCAGAAAATACCCCGCTAATAGATAGTAAAGTAGTAATTAAGGCAATCAGCAATGCTATTTTTCAGCTAAAAGAAATGAGAGCAAAAGAAGGCGAAGTTATTCTCTATGATATAAATGGTAGGGTTAAATTCCTTGAAGAAGCTTTAAATCAAGTAGAAGATATTTCTGTAAAATATAACATTGAAAAACAATCAATATTAAAAAATAAAATAACCAACCTAATTAATGATGAAAAATTAGATGATTCAAGGCTCATGCAAGAAGTAGCTTACTACGTCGAGCGTTCAGATATTACTGAGGAAATTGTACGTAGTAAAAGTCATATTCATCAGATAAAAAAATTTTTAGAAATGCAAGAGCCGGTTGGGAAAAGATTGAACTTTCTGCTACAAGAAATTGTGCGCGAAGTTAATACAATAGGTTCAAAAAGCCCACAAACAGAAATAACTTTGCAAGTAGTTGAAATGAAGAGTGAACTAGAAAAAATGCGAGAGCAATTGCAAAATTTACTTTAATGATAAATTTTATTACAATTTCTGCTCCATCAGGGTCCGGTAAGACTACACTTTGCAAAGCTTTGCAACTGGTGGAACCTGAAATTGAATGGTCTATCTCTTACACTACTAGGGAAAAGAGATCTATTGAGGAAAATGGCGTTGATTATTTTTTTATTTCAGAAAAAGAATTTGAAGAGTTAATAATTCAAGGACATTTTGTGGAGTGGCAAAATGTACATGGATTTTATTATGGAACATCTGTAAGCAATTTAGAAAATGCAATTAAAAATGATAAAATAATGTTAATTGAAATGGATGTGAAGGGTTCAATGAGCATAAAAAAGCTATTTCCTGACCAAACATTTTCTATTTTTATTATGCCCCCAAGTATTTCACAGCTTAGAGAAAGACTAAGAAGCCGTGGTACAGACTCAGAAAGAAGGATTAACATAAGATTGAAGAGGTTTCAGGAGGAAATGGAGTTTCGAGAAAAATTTGATTACGTAATGATTAATGAAGACTTAGATTTAGCTAAAATTGAATTACAAAAGACAATCAATAAACTTAAACAAGGAGCAACAAGTGGGACTTAAAACAATACCATTTAGAGACATTGAAGAAAAAGCAGAAAATATGTATGAGGCTGTCTCCGCAATGTCGGGACAGGCAAAACTAGAACTTCAAGAAAGAATAGTAAACAAAGCAATTCTTAGTCATCAAGAAGAGGAGCTAGATGTTTTTGATGAAGTTGAAGAAATTTCTCCTGATTCATACGAAGAACAAGAAAAAGTTACAACAGTAGCAATTGATAAATTCGTAAATGGTGAGGTAAAATGGAGAAAATAGTACTTTGGTTTTAAATGATTAAGAAAAATCTAATCCAAACATATCTTGATCAACAAAGTAAACTCTTTGGTAAAGAGCTATTTTCCCATTCCTCAAAACAATATGATAAGAACTTAATTTTATCCAACAAGACTCAGGACTTATCTGACGAAATCACTGAATTCTATAGGTCAATATCACTTTGTAAAAAATGTTCTCTTGGGCACACAAGGAATAAATTTGTTTTTGGAAATGGTGATCCTAATGCAGATCTAATGTTGATTGGAGAAGCTCCAGGAGAGGAAGAGGATCTTAAAGGCGAACCGTTTGTTGGCAGAGCTGGAAAATTACTTAACAAGATTTTAGCAGCGATTGATAAAAATAGAAGTGATGGCGTATTTATCACAAACGTGCTAAAATGTAGACCTCCTAATAATAGGGACCCTCTTTTGTCAGAGGTAGATAAATGCGAGCCTTACCTCGTAAAGCAAATTGAAATCATAAAGCCAAAACTTATTGTTGCACTTGGGAAAATATCTGGGAATACTTTGCTCAAAACGGATAATTCATTGAAAGAGATGAGAGAAACCATACATGACTACTCTGGTACTCCTCTTAAAGTTACTTATCACCCTGCAGCTCTATTAAGAAATCCTAATTTAAAAAAGGATGCATGGCACGATTTTCAATGGATTAGAGATTTTCTAAAAGGATAAATTATCATGGCAGAAGATAAAAAGTCACTTAATGTCCAACCTCACTCCAATGAAGCCGAGCTAGCGGTACTTGGATCAATGCTTTCATCAAAAGAAGCTGTGAGTAAATCAATACAATGGCTAAAGCCTGAAGATTTTTACAAGGATGCTCACAATAAAATTTTTTCAGCAATGCGAATATTATTTGATAAAGCAGAACCAATTGACACCTTATCTGTGTCAGAATATTTGAAAAAGAATAATGAACTTGAATTAGTTGGTGGTATTTATTTTTTGACTGGCTTGGTTGAAATGGTACCAACTGCAGCACACGTTGAAAAGTATGCTAAAATTGTTGTTGAAAAAGCTCTCTTGAGAAGTTTGATTTATCTTTCACACAATATAGCAAAAGAAGCTTACGATGATAGTCAAGACATAACAGATATTTTAGAAACCGTTGAGCAATCAATGTTTAAGATTACTCAAAATCAGTTAAAAGGTGGATTTAAACAGATTAACCCATTAATTGTAGATGCATTAGATGATTTAGAAGAAAAAAGGAATAAGGGTGGAACTGTTACAGGAGTTCCTTCAGGGCTATTAGATTTAGATGATTTGACATCAGGTTTTCAAAAAGGTGATTTGATAATTATTGCGGGAAGACCTGGTATGGGTAAAACAGCATTGGCACTTTCAATGATGCGAAACGCTGCATTGGAGGCAGATGAGGGGATAGGTATGTTTAGTTTGGAAATGGGGAATCAACAATTGGCTATGAGACTCCTTTGTGCTGAGGCAAGAGTTAATATGCATTTTGTAAGAACTGGTAAGCTTCCATCTAAATTATGGAAAAACTTAGGAATAGCCGCAGGAGAAATGGAAAAAGCTCCAATTTACTTGGATGATACACCTGCTATTACAGTGCGTGAGTTAAGAGCAAAGGCACGACGCCTAGTTGCAGAAAAGAAAATTAGTATGATAGTTGTAGATTACCTTCAACTAATGCAAGGTCCAAGAGGCGTGGAAAATCGCCAACAAGAAATATCCGTTATTTCTAGATCGTTGAAAGCATTAGCAAAAGAAATTGATGTACCAGTAGTAGCACTTTCTCAGCTTTCCAGGGCAGTCGAGCAAAGACAGGATAGAAAACCCCAATTATCAGATTTAAGAGAAAGTGGTGCCATAGAACAAGATGCAGACGTTGTGATTTTTCTTTATAGACCTTGGGTATACAGTCAAGAAGATGAAGATGAAGGCAAGGCAGAAATAATTGTAGCTAAGCAGCGTAATGGGCCGACTGGAAAGGTAGATGCTACTTTCATTAAACAATATGCTCGATTTGAGAATCTTTCTGATCAAGATACTCCCTTTTGATGGAAAATCCGCTGACAAAATTTGTGCCTCAATTATTTGGAGAATACCCAAAACCATTTTTGAAACTAATAAATAATATTTCCTTTACGCCAGATCAAGATAGTGAAGAAGTAACAGAAGCTCTTTGGAAAGCTTATGAGTTTGGTTTAAGGTATCATGACGGTCAGAAAAGATTATCTGGCAAACCTTACTTTTCACATTGTGTAGCAGTAGCAAGTACTTTAGCTAGTTGGAAAATGGACACCACAACAATTATTGCTGGCTTGTTGCATGATACTGTTGAAGATACTGAAGCAACGTTAGATGACATAATTGAAAATTTTGGTAATGATCTTGGCAATCTTGTAGATGGTCTAACTAAAATAAGTGAAATATCATATTCTTCAAGAAAAGAAAAGCAAGTTGGTAACTTTATGAAAATGTTACTCTCAGTTGCTCAGGATATGAGGGTAATTATTATAAAATTTGCAGATAGACTGCATAATATGGAAACAATTAAACATATGCCGCACATAAAAAGACATAGAATTGCAGTAGAGACTAGAGATATCTATGTTCCACTTGCTCATAGGTTGGGTATGTCAACTGTAAAATCACAATTGGAAGATTTAGTTCTTAGTGTATTAAATCCATCAGGTTTTAAAGAAATAGAATCCAAAGTTAAGTCCAGTGAAAGGCAAAGAGAAAAGTTCATAAAAAAAGTTATTGAGCCAGTAAATGAAGAATTAAAAAGATATGATATTGTTCCGCTAATCTATGGAAGAGCTAAATCTTATGCATCTATCTATGGGAAAATGGTACATCGCAACAAGGGTTTTAAAGAAATTTATGATTTATATGCAATTCGAATAATTGTTGAAAAGATTGAAAACTGTTACCTGGCTTTAGGCATAGTTCATAATGTATATCTTCCAGTACAAAATAGATTTAAAGATTTTATAGCAACACCTAAATCAAATGGTTATCAATCAATCCATACTACAGTTATTGGACCAAACGGTCAAAAAATTGAGATTCAAATCCGCACAAAAGAAATGGAAGAGACTGCAGAGATAGGAGTTGCTGCGCA
>CENO01091128.1_pt1 | contig 10317 bp, 10 predicted proteins | sample 530271 | NCBI WGS metagenome assembly CENO01 (sample SAMEA2619857, study PRJEB7988) | marine metagenome | biome: marine biome (ENVO:00000447); feature: surface water layer (ENVO:00002042); material: "saline water (ENVO:00002010), including plankton (ENVO:xxxxxxxx)" | depth 5 m | reverse complement strand
AGAAGAGCAATTTGGAATGCGCTTAGGAATTACAAAAATAATGATGATGTAAGTACTTTTCTTCAAAATGTTGTTTCTACGGACAGTAAGTATTATAGCGTAAGCGATGCGTATAGGGCATTGGTTGTAGTGGATACAGCAGCAGCAAGAAAAAAGGTTGATGCATTATTAGTCAGGGACTCGCATCAGGATGTAATTAGAAGTTCTGCTATTTCCTTCTTTGGAAGTGTGAAGAGTGATAAAAACTATAATCGTTTAAAGGAACTTGCCAGTTATGGAGGTACAACCTGGGATGCAAGACCTGAAGCAGTGTCTCAGCTATCCAGATATGCAAAAGAAAAAAGAGAGACAATAGATATTTTTGTAAATCTTCTTGAAGATAGGTCAAGAGACGTTCGAAGAAGGGCAATTTATGCACTGGCCACTCATGGAGACAAGACTCATCTGGGTCTACTAGATGAGGTTATGTTTAAAGATCCCGCACTTGGGCGAGACATTCGTTACGCAAAGAAAAGAATCTTGAATCCACCAAAAAAACCAACAAAAACTCCCGTTGAAAAGAAGCTTGAAGAAGCAAATAGAAAGCTAGACGAAATAAAAAGATTACTAGATTAATGACACAGCCTTGGTCCTTGTGGCTACTGCCAGATAATAAGGAAAATGGAAAATATGCAAGAATTATTAAGAAACTAAGCCATAGAACTGGATTACCCTCTTTTGAGCCTCACCTTACTCTGTTTGGAAGGATCAATGCCAACCCCGAGCCATTATTTGATTTTTTTAAGAATATGGCAAACAAGCAGAAGACGATAACTACAAAAATAAAAAAAATAAAATTTGGAACGTCTTACTGGAAATCATTTTATATAGATATTGAAAAAAATGCGAGCCTTGAAGCGCTCCAAAAACAAATGATAGCACCAATCAATCATTTACGAGATTATCTGTTTGACCCACATCTGAGCCTCGCATATGGAGATGCTGATGAAATGAGGGATCTAACCAAAGGAATCCATTTAGAAAGGTTTATAAGTTTTAATTCGGTGGCCATTGTCTTTGTCCCAGATAATGTAGATGAATGGAAAATTATTAATAAGTATGAGTTTAATTTTGACCTATGAAAAATCCGTGTTTAGTCGTTATAGACGTTCAAGAAAAATTATATCCTGTTGTACAAGACAAGGATAATTTTCTTAGGAACCTTGAGATACTCATTAGAGGATTTAAACTACTTGATTTACCGATTATAGTCACTGAGCAGGTCCCTCAAAAACTTGGTCATACTGTCAACTCAGTTCGTAGCATTCTAAGTGATGTTGAGCCAATTCCTAAATCGTCGTTCTCTTGTGCCTCTGATGATAGGTTTAATTTAAAGTGTGATGACCTCTATGATGTAGATGGATATGTCTTGGCCGGTATTGAGACTCATATATGTGTCTACCAGACTGAGAGACAGATGAGCCTATCAGGAAAACACGTTGAGGTTGTTGCAGATGCTGTATCATCAAGAAATAAAACCAATCACGATGTTGCTCTTGATAGGATAAGAAACAGTGGAGGCTTTTTAACCACCACTGAGATGATACTCTTTGAGCTAAAGGGTAATGCAGAGGGCAATCTTTTTAAACAACTTTCTAAACTAGTGAAATAAACCTTATCAATCTTATATATGGGAGAAATAATGAAAAACAATATATTAATGGTAATTCTTCTTTGCATTTTTACAGGCTGTGGAGGAGAAAAAATAGATGTCACGGTTATGACACCAACTATTCAATGTGGAATGTGTGAGAAAAATATTGAAGTAGGTCTTGCTAAAGTTGATGGAGTTGCGAGTTCAACAGTTGATCTTTCAACAAAAACAACTAAAGTTTCTTTTGATGCCCAAAAAACAGATCTACTCAAGATTGAGAAAGCCATCTCCAATCTGGGATATCAGGCAAATGAGACCTTAGCAAACTCCGAAGCTTACGAGTCGCTTCCAGCATGTTGTAAAATTGGTGGAATGGAAAAAATGTAAATTTGGATGTTGTTTTCGGTAGAAAAACGAAAACCCAGTTTTTAAATAAAATGCTTTCAAAATTGGTCAAAATGTGTAACTTTTTCTGCAATTCGAGAATATGACTTCATGAAATTCATAAGATATTTTTTGTTAATGGTCTTTATCCTGGGTGGACTACCAGTCTCTCAGACAGCGGACTTGCATGCTGAATCTGCCTCTGAGCAAACAAAAAAGAAAAAGAGGAAGAAAAAGAAAAAAAGCTCCAGAAAAAAATCCTCTTCAAGTAAAAAAGAATCTTCAAGTAAGTCTAAAAAGAAAAAAAGAAGGAAAAAGAAGAAGAAGCCAGAAGAAGAAGCAAAATCAGAGAAAACTGAATCAAGCAAAGTTGATGATGATTCGGATAAATCAACTGCAAAAAAAGATCGTTTTAATTCTGCTGCATATGCGGATGAGTTATTCAATCTCACTGGAGAATTACAAGCTTCAAACAAGGAACTTGCACGTGCGACTAGGTACTTTTACGATAATGAGCCGAAAAAGCAAACGGTTGCCATTGAGTCTAAGCCATTTTTTACTACTGAAGATTTTGAAAAAGAATCAAGAATGAATCCTGATAATCTCTATGTCCAGAGACAGTTGGCAATGCACTACCAAGCAAATGGTGATCATTCTTCTGCTAAAGAGATATATTTGAGAGAGGTAGGTAAGAATCCTTACAATCCAGATGCACACTTTTTCTTGGGATCTCTATATGCTGATCTTGGCGAATATCAAAAGGCAAAATACGCTTTCGAAGAAGCTCTTTACCTGGATCCAAACCACGAAGCAACCATAGATGCCATGTCCATGTTTGTTACAACTGAAGAGCAAAAACAATTAAGCAGAGATGTTCTCGGCTATTCATCAAAAAAAGCTCCAGATGGTCCTGCTCAGCATATCAATACAATCAGAGAGATAATGGCTGCTGGTGACTTTACCGAAGCATTAAATAAGGCTCAAGAAGCATCTGAAAAATATCCAACTCATACTGGTTTCATTCACTTAATTGGTGAAAATCACTTAAAACTTGGTCGAACAGAAGAGGCAAAGAGGTCATTCCAAAGAGCAATCAAACTAAATCCCAAGGATATTCAACCGCATGTTGCCTTGGCAGATCTATATTTTGAGCAAGGTCGCTACGTCTATGCTGCTCTTTCCTACAGTGATGCGGTTTACTTAGACTCCGATAATGCTGATTATCGTTATATGCAGGGATTAAGTTATTTTAATGCGCATGAGTGGGGTAGAACTGCAGCCTCATGGGAAGATCTATTGCACTATAGACCAAACGATCCTATTGTCAAAACTTTGTTACCTCAGACCTATTATGTTTTGGCAGTCGAATATAATCGAATAGGTAACCCAACTATGGGACGGCAGGCGTTTAAGAATGCATTATCTGTAAACAATAATACTACCGTTTGGCTTCCAGGAGCCATGGGAGTATTAGGCAAGTTCTACAGGGGAAAAAACATGTACAATGAATCTCTTATAGCATTTCAAGAGGCTCTTGAGCTAATACCAAATGATGCTGGCGCCTACATGGGAATGGGAATTACTTATTGGGAAATGGGTGAAAAACAATTAGCCCGAGCATCCTGGGAAAGAAGCCTAGAGTTAAAGCCAGAAAACAATGAGTCCAAAGGATGGTTAATCTTGTCTTCTCAAGGTTCCTAGATATATCATATATCTAATAAAAATTATAAGAATATTACACCATTTGTTCAAAACCATTCGCCCTTTTGCTATAATACTGTCTCTGACAATTCTTTATGCAGAGGATTATTACAAGGGAGATACCCTTGTAAAAAAAGGGGTATATGCATTCTACAATTACGAATTTGATAAGGCGGTGGACCTATTAACTGAGGCGCGCGGGAGATTTCCAGAACATCCGGGAGTGCACCTTATTTGGGCAGCATCTCGTTGGGTAAGATCGCAGGCCAATCTCCCAGTGGAAGAGACTTATAACACTCTGCATGATGATCTTAAGGAGGTAAGACCAGTTTACGATAATTTAGTTGAAAAATTTGGATATGATCCAAATTACAAATTATACCAAGGGTCCGCATTGGGGCTTTCAGCAAGAGTTGCTTTAGGAAAAAAACAATGGCTGAGGACTCTCTTTCAATCTTACAGAGGTTTTACTATCATAAAGGATGTTGCGAGCGAATCTCCTGATTTAAAAGATGCCCAACTTCCTATTGGGATAGTTGAATACTTTGCTGGCATAAGTAGTCCTCTCATTAGTTGGGCAGTCAGGCTTTTTGATCTAAATCCATCTACAGAATCAGGCATTCACAGGATAGCACTTGCTGCAGATGAAGGGCATTGGTCTTGGATAGAGGCAAAAGCTATCCTGAGTAATCTTTATCTTTGGGTAGAAAATGATCCCATTCTTGCGCTTGAGCACGCCAAAGATCTTGCTAGTAATTTTCCTAATAACTTTTATTTTAACTTATTGTATTTGGAGTCTCTAATCCGCACTGATGATATTTATCTATCTCAAATAATAATTAAAGATATGGAAAATAAATCAAGTAATTTAACAACAAGGCAGTTGGAGTGGTACTTACCCTATCTAGACTATGAAAGAGCCTTGCTCTCTTTCTATCAAAAAGATTACGTTAAGGCTTTAGAGCAGGTAAATAAAACTATTGATAAATATACTGCTGAGTTAGATATCGTTCTTGGAAATGCATACTTATTACAGGGTATGTGTTATGATCGACTTGACCAAAGGGGTAAGGCGAAGGGAAGCTACAAAGACTGTATAGCTCTTGATAACTTTTCTGGTTCTATTAAAATTGCTAAAGACTATCTTAAAAAACCATTTTCAGGTATCTAATGGAAACATACTGCAGAAGTCTGAATCAAACAAAAAGGTTTAATACCAGAGAGGTAATGATAGGGAAAGTTGGGGTTGGAGGCCATAATCCTATTAGGATACAGTCAATGACTACTACCGATACTATGGATACAAAATCAACCATTGATCAGTCAATGAGGATGATTGATGCTGGTTGTGAAATTGTTCGAATAACTGCACCAAGTATTAAAGAGGCAAGAAACTTAGAACCAATTAAAGATGGGTTGATAAAAAATGGGTACATAGTGCCAATTGTTGCTGATATACATTTTACCCCTAATGCAGCAATCGTGGCAGCATCTATTGTTGAAAAAGTTAGAATCAACCCTGGGAACTATGCAGATAGAAAGAAATTTGAGATTCATGAGTACACTGACGATACGTATTTCGATGAATTGTCAAGGATTAAAGAAAAATTCGTACCTCTAATTGATGAATGTAAGCGACACGGGACCGCAATGAGAATTGGAACCAATCATGGTTCTCTTTCAGACAGAATTTTGAGTCGTTATGGTGATACACCATTAGGAATGGTTGAATCGGCTATGGAGTTTTTAAGAATTGCTGAAGATGAATCCTATCATGAAATCATATTATCTATGAAGGCAAGTAATACTCATATAATGGTGCAAGCCTATAGGCTGTTGGTCAAAAAAATGAGCGAGGAGGGGATGCAATATCCATTGCACCTTGGTGTAACGGAAGCTGGTGAGGCAGAGGATGGGCGTATTAAATCTTCGGTTGGTATAGGAACGTTAATGGAGGATGGGCTGGGTGATACCATCAGAGTAAGCCTCACTGAGGAGCCAGAGAAAGAGATTCCTGTTGCAAAAATACTAGCAGATAGATATGAAAAGCGAAAAATTATTGAAGACAAAATTCTAGTTATGAATAGTTTACCATATGATCCATATTTTCATGTAAGGAGAAAAACATATCAAATCTTAAACATTGGTTCTGATCAGGTTCCAAGAGTCATTGGAGATTTATCTAGTTGTTCATCAATAAAGCCTGAAGATTTAGGTCCATTTGGCTATTTATATGCATCTAAAACGGATAAATGGCACATCTCTGACCAAGCCATTGACTTTTTGTATATTGGATCAAATTCGCTTGATTTTGAAATACCAGGCACGCTAGGTATAATACAACACCACTCCGTTATTGAATCAAAATCACGGCATTATCCACTATATCATTTCTCAGATATTGATTTCATTGACCGCGAAGATAAAACTTTTCTTGTTTGCAATCCTGAGGATAATGTTTTTGAACAAATACGTAAACTTAAAAATTGTACCCTTATTGTTCATTCAGAACAGAACCACGGTATACACGGGCAGAGAAGATTCATTGCTGAATTAATGAATCAAAACATTCATAACCCCGTTATTATTGGAAGAACCTATAGAGGATTTTCAAAAGAAGAGTTTTTAATATATTCATCTGTGGATGTGGGTGGTTTACAGATTGATGGATTAGGCGATGGAGTCTGGATGAATTATGAGAGTGATCAATCTTATGTCAATCAGACTGCTTTTGGAATTCTTCAGGCAAGCAGGACTCGTATATCGAAAACGGAATATATTTCATGTCCTTCTTGTGGAAGAACACTGTTTGATCTTCAAGAAACAACTGCAAAGATTCGAAAACGTACTGATCACTTGAAAGGAATCAAAATTGGTATAATGGGATGTATTGTAAATGGGCCAGGTGAAATGGCTGACGCAGACTATGGCTATGTAGGAACCGGTCCAGGGTTGATTTCTCTATACAAAGGTCAAGAGGTCGTAAAGAATAACATCCAAGCATCCGATGCGGTCGATGCATTGATTGAGTTAATTGATTCTAATGGAGATTGGGTTGAACCCGTGAATGATTAACATTGTCCATCTGCATAGGAGAATCGTATTATTAGGCTTATTAAATCAAGTAAGTTGTTAAAAAAGAGACTATTATGAGAAAGCTCATCATCATATTTGCCCTTACACTCTTATTTTCCCAGAATGCTGAAGGCACCCTGTCACCTGTTGTTACCTATTGGAAAACACTCACACAAGAAGAAAAAGAAATATTTCTCTTTTCCTATTTGACGCAGGTATATGAAACGCACTCTGAACTGAAAAGTAGTGTTGGGTATGGAGGAATTACAGAGTGGTATTATGATAATCGAGCAGAAATGGTCTATGGTATCTTTGACCAACTAGAGTTAGTTAGAATATCTGAGATAGTCAGGTGGATTGACGAATTTTACTCTCATGGAGAGTATGCGAATAGACCATTTATAGAGTCCCTAGAATTTGCCTATCGCTTTGCTGAAGCATCTGGTTCTAATATGTGGGAAAAATATGAGAACCTTAAATTTGATAAGATAAAACCTGGAAAAGAATAATGTTTTTCATTTTTTAAATTTGAATAAGCTATGCCTCACTACAGCTATTAGAGAATTAATGATTCTGGCAGTTTTCTTTGCCTATACCTATGGGCAGAAGTTATCAGATACACCTTTTGAAATTTGCAAGAATGATAGATTAGTAGGGAAGTGGTTATCTACTCAATCTTCCTTGACAGATAATCAGGGAAAAATTGACATTGGCTACTATGGAATTAACCTTGAGATTAACATCGATGATGAACAGATTATTGGCTCAGTCATTGTAAATGGCTCAGTTGGGATGAACCAACCAGACTCGATTGAGTTAGACCTAACAAGTGAACTAGTTGTTGATTCCGTCATGGTTTATGGTGAACCGTCTAGTTTTTTGCATAATAATAATATGCTAAAGATACCGGCTCCCGATATCACAATTCCAGAGGGATATGACTTCAGCTTGCAGATTTTTTATCACGGCAGTCCTCCCTCCACAGGTTTTGGATCATTTAATTTTGATGAGCATTTAGGAATTGACCACATATGGACGCTGTCTGAGCCATACGGCGCTAGAGATTGGTGGCCTTGCAAAGATGACCCATCGGACAAGGCAGATTCTTTAGACATTGTTATTATTGTTCCAGATAATCAGACTGCCGTTTCTAATGGCGTGCTAGTGGAAGAGATTGAGCTTGGAGACGGTAGAAAAAAATATCACTGGTCTGAGCGTTACCCAATTTGCACTTATTTAGTCTCAATTACCTCCTATCCCTATACAAAATGGGAAGATCAATACATTGGATTAAATGGTGATACTCTTCCATTAGAGTATTACGTATACCCGGATAATTATGATCAGGTATACAACAACTACATGTTAACAGATGATATGATGGAGGTATTTGCTGATCGATTTGGTGAGTATCCATTTATGGGTGAAAAATATGGCCACGCTGATTTTGGAAGAGGCGGTGGAATGGAGCATCAAACAATATCAAGCATGGGCGGTTACTCACAGTGGCTTATCGCCCATGAATTAGGTCATCAATGGTGGGGGAATTTAGTAACCTGTGCAAGTTTCCATGACATTTGGCTAAATGAAGGTTTCGCAAGATTTTCTGAATCCATCTGGGAGGAAGAAACGGGTGGCTTTCAAGCTTATAAAGATTATTGGCAGAGCAGATCTTACTTTGGCCCTGGAACTATTTATGTAGAGGAGCCAAATACTGCCAGCCAAATATTTAATTTAAATTTAACTTATAATAAGGCAGGATGGGTAGTGCATATGCTCCGAGGGGTACTGGGTGACAGCCTATTTTTTGAAACATTGAAGGCATATGGCAGCAATGATTCACTAGCCTATTCTGCTGCGACAACAGAAGATTTCAAATTAGTATGCGAGCAAATGTCGGGAATGGACTTAGGCGATTTTTTCCAGCAGTGGATACACGGAGAATACTATCCAAAGTATGGGGTGTCTTGGGAACTGTCTGAGTCGAACGATTTAATACTTACTATAGAGCAGACTCAGGATTGGCAATACTTTCATATGCCCATTGAATTAATGGTGATAGTACCAGGCGACACATTGAATTTCAGATTAGATAATCAAGGCCAATTACAACAATATAACTTAGGATCAATGGAAGGACCTCCTCAGGCAATCTGGGTTGACCCAGATAATTGGATATTAAAAGAAGTTGAATATGTATCAATGGGTGGCATCATACCAATAAAACCAGAAATAATAATATATCCTGCCTATCCAAATCCATTTAATGCTGAAACATCGATGCAATACTTTGTTCCTGAGCAATTAGGTATCATAAAACCACTAATTTCTATATATGATGTTCGAGGCCATGAAATTGAAAGGCACCAGGCTGGGTTATTAAATCCTGGCATGCATGAATTTAGGTGGAATGCTGAAACGCGTTCCTCTGGGATGTATTTTATTCAATTGTCATTTGAAAACACATCGTTTTCTCAAAAGGTACAGCTATTGAAATAAGATGGACTGTATAAGGATTATTAACCTAAAAATTCCTGGCCGTCATGGAGTTTATGAATTTGAAAAAGAAAAAGATGGTCTGTTTGAATTAGATGTAGAGTTGTTTTTGGATCTTAAAAGCGCAGGAAAGTCTGATGATCTATCTAAAACCGTTAACTATGATGAGGCAGTAGGAATTATTACGGACGTCTTTAATTCAAAAGATAGAAATCTGATAGAATCTGTCGCAGAAGATATTGCGAGAGAATTAGTATCTAAATATGCGATAAGCAAAATAAAAATTAGGATAAGAAAACCTCATGCTCCGATTTCAGCAAATTTTGATACGGTCGAAGTAGAACTGGAGAGAACTAATTAAATGAAATCGAACATGGTATACCTTTCACTTGGTTCAAACATTGGAGATAGGGAGTCCAACTTGGCGCAGGCCACAATGGCTCTGTCAATCAACTTTGAAATTTCAGACATAGTTAGTTCTTCTTATTACGAAACAGAACCACTGTACAATGAAGATCAACCAGATTTTTTAAATTCTGTAGTAAGATTCTCTACAACCCTTAAGCCATTTGATGTTTTAGATATTGTTCAAAAGGTTGAGAGGATGTTAGGGCGGCCAGAAAAAAGGGAAAAAAATCAACCTAGGTTAATAGATATTGATATCTTGTTTCATGGAGATGCAGTTATTGAGACTGAAGAGTTATCTCTTCCTCATCCAATGGTGTCATTAAGAAAATTTATTTTAATTCCATTTGCCGAAATTGAGCCAGGCTTTCAAATTCCACACTCTAATTTGACTATAAAAGATTTAATTAATCAGTGTCCTGATAGTTCAAGGGTCATAATACATCAAATGGATACACAAGCTTGAAAAATTTGTACTACATAGCAATTGAAGGACCAATTGGAGTTGGTAAAACTAGCCTTGCTAATCTAATGTCCAAAGAACTTGGTGCTAGATTAGTTCTTGAAGAATTTGAAGAGAATCCTTTCCTTCCCGACTTTTACAAAGATCCAGAAAGATATTC
>CENO01046934.1_pt1 | contig 10320 bp, 11 predicted proteins | sample 530271 | NCBI WGS metagenome assembly CENO01 (sample SAMEA2619857, study PRJEB7988) | marine metagenome | biome: marine biome (ENVO:00000447); feature: surface water layer (ENVO:00002042); material: "saline water (ENVO:00002010), including plankton (ENVO:xxxxxxxx)" | depth 5 m | reverse complement strand
CTATGAGGGAAAAGTTTCACCAGAGAATGTTCTCAGAGTTGCTTCAAACCTTTTAGATATGGGATGCTACGAAGTTTCTTTAGGAGATACAATAGGGCGGGGAACACCTAAAACTATAGAAGAACTTTTGAAGGTTCTATGTAGCGAATTAAATCAAGAAAAACTTGCAGGCCATTTCCATGACACATCAGATACAGCTATAAAAAATGTTGAAGTTGGGTTGAAACATGGAGTATCGACCTTTGACTCAGCAATAGGGGGGCTTGGAGGATGCCCATATGCTCCTGGCGCAAAAGGTAATCTTAATACGCACAGCTTAATTCGTGCATTTGGTATCAATAGTTTTAGTGAAAATATAGATACAGATAAAATTAAGTTTGCAGAAAAATATATTAATAAAATCATATAATATTTTTTCGGTGCGTATTCTTAATAAGGAAATATTCTTACGTTACGTAAGTTAGCATTTTTCTTATACATTTTAACTTCTAGAAGTTTTTTGATTATAGTATGATGTGCCTAAGACTAAGTTTTTAGAAATAATGCATCAGCCACTTGAAAGAGCCACCGGGACACTGAAAGCTACAATAATGGGTAGTGGGAATAGAATAGGAGAGCTTTATCAAAAAGGTTCATCAAGACTGTTTTTTCCAAAAAATTTTTCTAAAACTATGGAATGTGTTTTAGTTAATACCGCCGGGGGAATTACAGGGGGTGATAAATTTAAATGCTCGATAAAGGCATCTGAAGAAAGTTCCATTCTCGTTACAACTCAAGCATCAGAGAAAGTTTATAGAGCGATAAATGGATCGGCAGAGGTAGAAACACAACTGTCTATTAGTAAAAATAGTAAACTAGTTTGGTTGCCACAAGACACTATTCTTTTCTCAGAGAGCAATCTTTCGCGAAAAATTACCATACACATTGAAGATGGAGCTGAATTCCTAGCCTTTGATCAAATAGTTCTCGGTAGATCAGCTATGGGAGAAAATATTGCAAAGTCGAACCTACACGATAACTGGAAAATATATTATCGGAATAAGTTGATATATTTTGACCAGTCAGGTTGGAAAAATAACGTCCCTCTAAATTGTGCTGGTTTAAAGAACATTAGGTCATATGCTTCATTTTTTTATGTTGGCCCTAAGGTAGAGGCATACGAACAAAAGTTAAAAAACATTAAACAAGTTATTAAAAACGTGTATTTAGGAAGTAGTCTTAGAAATAATTGTTTGTTGGTACGAATGTTTGGATCAGACGCTAAAGCAATAAAAGATCGCGCTATCCATCTTCTGAGAGATATTTGGCAACTAGATATACCTAACGTATGGAAAGTATAAAAAAGGGAGATGTAAATGAATCTGTCGCCTCGTGAAAAAGACAAACTAATGATTGCAGTGGCAGCAATGGTAGCAACTGACCGCAAAAATAGAGGAGTAAAACTTAATCATCCTGAAGCTATCGCACTAATCACAAATTTTGTTTTGGAGGGGGCTAGAGAAGGTCGGTCCGTAGCAGATCTTATGTCAGCAGGAGGAACTATATTAAAAAAAGAAGATTGTATGGAGGGAATAGCGGAAATAATTCATGAAGTGCAAGTTGAAGCAACTTTTCCAGATGGCACAAAATTGGTGACGGTTCATCACCCAATCAGATAGAGGAAAAAATGATACCAGGAGAGATTATTATATCAGATAAAGAACTAGAGATTAATTCAGGTTCACAAGCAATAGAGATCGAGGTATCCAATACTGGAGATCGGCCTATTCAAGTAGGAAGCCACTATCATTTTTTTGAGACCAATGAGGCATTAAAATTCCCCAGGGAGAAATCAAGAGGGTTGAGGCTTGATATAATTTCTGGAACAGCAATTCGATTTGAACCTGGCCAAACTAAAATTGTAAATTTAATTCCTTTTTATGGAGATAGAAGAGTTTACGGATTCAACAAGAAAATAATGGGTGAATTATAATGGCGCAGAAGATTTCAAGAGAAAAGTATGCAAGCATTTTTGGGCCAACAACCGGTGACAGAGTGAGATTGGCTGACACCGAACTGATTGCAGAGGTTGAGCACGACTACACTGTATATGGTGAGGAAGTAAAGTTCGGTGGTGGAAAGGTTATAAGAGATGGGATGGGACAGAGCCAGGTTACCAGAGCAGGTGGCGCTGTTGATTTAGTGGTCACTAATGCATTGGTAATTGATTACTTAGGAATATATAAAGCCGATATTGGGGTAAAGGATGGAAAGATACACGCTATAGGAAAAGCTGGAAACCCTGATATTCAAAGTGGCGTGAATATAATTATTGGCCCAGCAACTGAAGTAATTGCCGGAGAAGGAAAAATTTTGACAGCTGGGGGAATGGATGCACATATCCATTTTATTTGTCCACAACAAATTGAGGACGCGCTTCATTCAGGGCTCACAACAATGTTAGGAGGCGGGACAGGTCCTGCGCATGGAACGCTTGCAACTACATGTACGCCAGGTCCGTGGAATATTGGTAAAATGTTGCAATCAGCAGATGCATTTCCAATGAATTTATCCTTTGCTGGTAAAGGAAATGCAAGTCTCCCTGAAGCATTAAGAGAACAAGTCAGAGGGGGTGCTGCCTCTTTAAAACTTCATGAGGACTGGGGAACTACACCTGGAGCTATCGATTGCTGTTTAAATGTAGCTGATGAATTGGATGTGCAGGTGATGATTCATACCGATACACTTAATGAGAGTGGATTTGTAGAAAATACCATTAAAGCGATAGCTGGACGAACAATACATGCTTTCCATACTGAGGGAGCAGGCGGGGGGCACGCGCCAGACATCATTAAACTTGCTGGGGAAGAAAATGTTATCCCTTCTTCAACTAATCCTACTAGACCATATACCGTCAATACAATAGAGGAACATTTGGATATGTTAATGGTATGTCATCACCTTGATAAATCTATCCCCGAAGATGTAGCTTTTGCAGAAAGTAGAATAAGAAGAGAAACAATTGCAGCAGAAGATATACTTCATGATGTTGGTGCGATGTCTATCATTGCTTCCGATAGCCAAGCTATGGGACGGGTCGGAGAAGTTATCATCAGAACATGGCAAACAGCCGATAAAATGAAAAAGCAGAGAGGAAGATTATCAGAGGAGAAGGGTGAAAATGACAATTTGCGAATAAAAAGGTACATTGCTAAATATACCATCAATCCGGCAATAGCACATGGAATGTCGAGCCATATAGGTAGTATCGAAATTGGGAAAAGAGCCGACTTTGTTTTATGGAATACAGCTTTTTTTGGTGTAAAGCCAGAAATGGTATTAATCGGGGGTGTGATCACGTGTGCTCAGATGGGAGATCCCAATGCGTCGATCCCAACGCCTCAACCAGTCTACAGTAGACCAATGTTTGGGGCTTATGGAAGGTCAATGGAGACCAATTCCGTTATTTTTGTTTCTAAGTTGGCTAGCGAAAATAAAGGCCTAGATGAGCTTGCTATAAGGAAAAAAGTTGTTCCTGTGGAACATACAAGAAATATATCCAAAAAAAGTATGAAATTGAACGATCTATGTCCGAAGATTGAGGTAGATCCTGAAACTTATGAAGTTAGGCTAAATGGGGAATTGATAACCTGCGAGCCAGCTAAAGAGTTACCTATGGCACAGAGATATTTTTTATATTGATATGGATATTGTGGAAGAAATTACAAATCAAAGTTTAAAGTTTGATGATACTATTTCTCTTGATTTTGAAGCACGATTTAAAAGGAAAATAAAACTTGTTTCGGATAGTGGATATGAGTTTTTTTTATCGTTAGATAAGGCAAGTGAATTACCAGTGAACGGTACGTTAATATTAAAGAGTAAAAAAAATATAAGAGTATTAGCTGCTAAAGAGGCTCTTATGCGCATAGAAACTGAAAATACGATCGAATTAATGAAAGCTATATGGCATATTGGTAATCGGCATTTGAATTGTGATATTTGTGAAACCTCTGTGATATTGAGAGAAGATAAGGTGATTGCTGATATGCTTGAAAAATTAAACTGTAAAGTGTCATACTTCCAAGATTGTTTTACCCCTCTCTCGGGTGCCTATGGATTGGGGCGCACTTTTTCACACACTCATTAATTACTGGTAGTATTTTATGTATAGTCAAAACCAACTTATGTTCCAGTGGTTGTCGCCTAGCTTTCCTACAGGGAGCTTTAATTTCTCACAAGGACTTGAGTATGCCGTAAGCCAGTCAATGGTTAAAAACGCAACTGATTTAGTTGAGTGGATAGAAAATAATTTGGAATATGGTTATTTACGAAACGATGCTATTTTCTTAAATTTGGCTTTCCATATCCGAACAAAAGATGATTTGGAAGATTTAACACAACTTTGTTTGGCTTTTTCTTGTTCTGCATTGAAACTCAATGAACAGGTTCTAATGGGAGATAATTTTGCCAAAGCTAGCGATACTCAATTAGGATTACCTTATCCTATAGCCCTTGGAACAGCAGCGAAAAAACATAAATTAAAAATTGAGGATCTAGTTCCTTTATTTTTACAATCGAATATAAGTAATTTGATTGCCGCTGCTCAGCGCCTTCTACCTTTAGGTCATAAAAAATCAACTAATATTTTGAAAGATCTTTTTGAAAAAATAAATGAAATTTCAAAAATAGTGTTAGTTTCTGGGGAGAAAGATTTATTTTCTTCTTGTTATTTGGCCGATACGTGCACACTATTGCATGAGGAATTTCAAGGTAAAATATTTAAGTCTTAGGAGATTTTTGAGATGGGAGATGCTTTCAGGGTTGGGCTCGGTGGACCAGTTGGTGCAGGTAAAACCAGTCTTACAGCAAGTTTATGTAAAGTCTTTTCTGATACGCTATCGATGGCTGTCATTACAAATGACATTTACACTAAAGAGGACGCTGAAATACTTATGAAAAAACAGGTCATTAACTCAGAAAGGATTTTAGCAGTAGAAACGGGCGGATGCCCCCACACAGCTATTCGAGAAGACGCATCCATAAACTTACAAGCTGTAGATAAACTCTCAAAAAAATTTCCTGATCTCGATCTTATATTACTGGAGAGTGGGGGCGACAATCTTTCAGCGACTTTTAGTCCAGAGCTTGTAGATTATACAATTTTTATGATCGATGTATGTATGGGGGAAGAAATACCAAGAAAAGGTGGCCCAGCGATAATGAGATCAGATCTTTTAATAATAAATAAAATTGATTTAGCTGAATATGTCGATGTTTCAGTTGATCAAATGCTTCAGGATGCTATTGCTAAAAGAAATGGGAAACCTGTTTTACTTACAAATTTGAAGCAGGAAAAAGGTGTGGACGAGGTTAAAAGTGAAATTATGAAAATGGGAAACCTAAAGGCGTGAAGAATAAATTCAAAGAAATTAAATTAAATATTAATTCAATTGGTGTTTGTGAAATTACTTTGGATCGACCGGATAAGCACAATGCTATGAATAGAAGTATGATTGATGAGTTAGAAGAAGTCGGGCAGTATTTGATGACACTAGACAATGTTCGGTTAGTTTTTCTTCAAGCAAATGGAAAAAGTTTCTGCGCTGGTGGGGATTTAAATTGGATGAAAGAGCAGGAAAAAAAAACCAAAGAAGGTAAATTATTAGAGGCTAGAGCGCTGGCAAAAATGTTGGGAACAATGAATTCGCTACCTATACCCCTAATTTCGATAGTTTCTGGAAATACATTCGGTGGAGGCTTAGGTTTGATTTCAGTGTCTGACACAGTCATTGCTACCAACACTTCGAAATTTGGCCTTACCGAAACGAGGCTTGGACTAATCCCTGCAACGATTGGACCATTTGTAATAAAGAAGTTAGGAGAAAGTTTTGGTCGTAACGTCTTTTTTAGTGGAAAAATTTTCGATGCTGAATTCGCCTACAGGATGGGTCTTGTTCATTACGTTGGTAAGGATTTAGAAGAAATTGAATTATTAAAATTGCAGGAAATAGATAACATTTTAAAATGTTCACCGGAAGCAATTAAAAAGTCAAAAGAGTTACTTAAGAGTCTTTCCGGACAAAAACCAGAGGAGTTTTTTGAACTAACAACAAACATTCTTGCAGATAGTTGGGAGTCAAAAGAAGGTAAGCAGGGTATACAGGCTTTTTTTGAAAAAAGACCTGCACCTTGGGTAAAAAAAGGAGAAAACCATGGATAATAGGCCTATAAGCAGATCAGCAATACCGAAGTTGGAGGAGTTGCCAGATGATGTAAAAGCAAAAATACAATCAGTACAGGAAAAGACAGGCTTTGTTCCAAATGTATTTTTAATAATGGCAAGGAAACCTGATGAGTTTAGAGGTTTTTGTACATATTACGATGCCATTATGGAGACTGAAAGTAACATAACTAAGGCTGAACTGGAAATGATAGTTGTAGCTACGTCTGCTCAAAACGATTGCCTTTATTGTGTGGTTTCACATGGAGCCGTATTGCGAATAAGGTCTAAGGATAAAAATATTTCAGACCAGATAGCTATAAATTATAAAAAGAGCAAAATAACAGATAGACAGCGGGCCATGCTTGATTTCGCTGTGAAGGTAGCAAAAGAATCACAGAACATAGATGACTCTGATTTTAAAGTTTTAGAAAGTTTCGGCTTTGATATTGAAGATGCATGGAGAATAGCCTCTGTCGCATCTTTCTTTGCTATGAGTAATCGATTAGCTAACACTTTTTCCATGTTACCTAATGAGGAATTTTACGCTATGGGCCGATAAACGTTTCAGTTCTATTTTAAAAAATACACTAAACAATTATTTTGGTTTCTGATGGTAGATTTATTTCTTGATGTTTTTTTTGAAGTTCCGCCAACTTTTTAATAATGTCGTCACTAGCCGGACATGTTTTTCTAGTTTTTAACGATACGTGTAAAAGAAGATGTTCTCCGGTAGCAAAAAGCTCTCCGTTTTTATTTTTCAACATATGAAAAACGTGTAATTTTTTTTCAGTTCCTTTAATAACTTTCGTTTCTACGTATACTTCTTGACCTATTTTAAGCTCTTTAAGATGCTTTATGTTTGTTTCAACAGTAAAGTATGAGTTGCCCGCCTCAATATATGTTTTATCACAGCCTATGTGTAGCATCACAGCATCCGATGCATCACCAAAACAGTTCAGATATCGATATTCGGTCATATGACCATTATAATCTGCCCACTCTGGAGGTATTGTTTTTGTATAAGTGATAAGCAAGCTACTGCTTAGTTTTTCACTTGCTTTCTCTGCTAGCTTCGATTGCTCGTCGAAAAGATTTTTTTCATAGTTTGCTAATGTTCGTCCAGATGCCCAACGATTGTTCCGAAGTGCTTTCTGTAATTCGACCAAGTTTTTGTCTCGTATGTCTTCCAAATCAGAGATACTATACATTCCGGACTGCGTATCTGATTGAGAACAAATTTTTTCAATTAATTCAGAATTAAACTCTGGTACATCAGTTAATCTTGACCAAGGCCACTGGAGTGCAGGTCCAAACTGGTCAAGAAAATGGTGCATACCTTTATCTCCTCCTGCAATGCGGTAACTTTCAAACATTCCCATCTGGGCAAAGCGTATTCCAAAGCTTGATGTGATAATGTCATCCAGTTCCTTAGTAGTGCAAATATCGTCTTTTATAAGCCATAGGGCTTCTCTCCACATTGCCTCTAGCATCCTGTCGGCAACAAAAGCATCTATTTCTTTTTTGATTATTATTGGTGCCATGCCTATGTATTCAAGTAAATTGTATACGTCATCAATTATATTTTGATCTCGTTCTTGACCAGGAACAACTTCGACTAATGGCATCAGATACACTGGGTTGAAGGGATGTGTAACGAGTAAATTCTTGGGATTTTTCATATCCTTTTGAAGGTCGGAGGGTTTAAAACCTGAAGTAGATGACAAAATAATTACGTCATTTGAAATCTCTTCAATTTCCTTATAAATGTCTATTTTAATTTGTAGATCTTCTGGAAGACTTTCGATTATGTAGTTCGGCCCCTTTAGAGCATCTTCTAAAGAATTCGCAAAACTAATATTACCTATCTGTCTTAAAGGAGCCTTTGTTAGTTGCGAATAGTATTTTTTCGCTCTTTCGACTGATAATTGTGTTCTATCATAGCTTTCTTTCTGTCTATCAAAAACGGTCACATTTATTCCATTAACTAACAAACGAGCAACCCAGCCAGACCCAATAACACCAGCGCCTATGCAACCTACATGTAAATTTTCGGTATTCATTGTTTTTTTAAATTCAATGTCTCTCGTACTTCCTTCGGTGACATAACATTACACCCAAAGTTTTCGATGACATCCACAGCTTTTTCAACCAATTGATAGTTCTTTGCCAAACGCCCTTTTTCCAACCAAATATTATCCTCTAATCCCACTCTGACGTTTCCCCCTGCTAGAGTAGCCAATGCAACGTATGGAATCTGAAATTGCCCTATCGAGAAAGCAGACCAGTTCCAATCTTTTGGAATGTTATTCACTAAAGACATAAAGGTATTTATATCATTTGGTGCGCCCCAAGGAATGCCCATACATAATTGTAAAAGAATAGGATCTTTTATAAGCCCTTCGTTTACAAGCTTTTTTGCAAGCCAAAGATGTCCTGTATCAAAAACCTCAATCTCCGGAAGTATGCCTAAACTGGCGATCTTTGAGGCCATTGCAGCAAGCATGCCCGGAGTATTAGTCATTATGTAGTTATCCTCAGCAAAATTCATGGTACCACAATCTAAAGTACAGATTTCTGGTTTGCATGTAATGAGGTGCTTTATTCTTTCTGATGCACCAATCATATCCGTTTCTGGTTGTTTAAGGGGTAGCGGGTTTTCAGGATCTATACCGAGGTAAATATCTCCACCCATTCCAGTAGTTAGATTTAACACTACGTCAGTTTCGGAGTTTCTAATTCGCTGAGTAACTTCTTCATAAAGATCAATGCGTCGGCTTGGTGTGCCGGCCTCAGGATCTCTAACATGACAATGTACAATTGCAGCCCCAGCTTTTGCTGCATCGATCGCACTATCTGCTATTTCTTTTGGCGATCGTGGCACTTCTCTGCTTTTATCTTGTGAGCTTCCTGAACCAGTCACAGCACACGTAATAAAAATATTTTTATTAATAGGCAGAGACATTTTTACCTCATTTAATTAAAGGAAGGTCTTTGATTAATCCTGCTCGAAACTCTTTAGCACTAATATTAATCAATATTTCTTTATTATTATCCCAGTACCCCTTGTTAATCATACCAACCCCAATATTACTTTCAAAATGAGGAGAGAACGCTCCCGATGTTAAGCTTCCAACTATAGTTCTTTTATCTGTATCAAAAACTTGTAAAGGGCGTGAAATGGTTGGAAGTTTTGGTCCTTCGTAAATAACTCCTTTTATACGCCTTTTTATGCCATATTTAATCTGTCTTAATAGCACTTTTTTCCCGATGTAGTTTTCTTGTTTATTTATATCAACGAATTTGTCCATGTTACATTCAAGTGGTGTATTCTCCACAGTCATCTCATTACCATAGGATAATAATCCTGCCTCAACTCTATCTATTATGTTTGGAGATCCTGGCCTTATGTTTTCCGATCTACCCGCTTCTAAAATTGTTTCCCATAGAGATGCCCCGAGTTCTGGTCGAGACAGGTAGATTTCATAACCACCAATTCTAGAGTAACCGGTTTTAGCTATTAATTGAGAAGAACCATCAAGTGAAAAATAATCGAAATTAAACTTTTTAATTGAATGTATACGTTCGCCAAAAACTTTGGCTAACACATCAGCCGCTCTTGGTCCTTGTATCGCTAAAGGCCATATATCAGGTTCTCTAATTCTTACATTCAAACGTAAACCAATAGCTAATCCTCTAGCCCATAATAATACGTCCGAGTCCGCAACAGATAGATAGTAGTGGTCAGTACTTTTTTTGATAAGAATAGGATCGTTGATTATGCCACCATTTTCATCAGTAAGAGGAATGTAAAGGCATTTCCCGGGCTTTAGTCCTGAAATTGATCTCGGTGTCATTAACTCAATAAGTTTGAGGGCGTCTTTTCCCTTAATTTCAACTTGTCTTTGACAGCCGACATCCCAAATCTGAGCATATTCTTGTAGATGCAAATAATCTTCTTCAATGGAATTTTGAAATGACTTTGGGAGTAGGGTGTGGTTAACCACAGAAAAACCGGTCACACCATACTTTTCCACAGAGGAAGTAAAAGGCGTTCTTCTTATTCTTCTGGAAAAATTTAGTTTATTTTGAATGTTCATTACTATGCTCCCGACCAC
>CENO01015948.1_pt1 | contig 10353 bp, 8 predicted proteins | sample 530271 | NCBI WGS metagenome assembly CENO01 (sample SAMEA2619857, study PRJEB7988) | marine metagenome | biome: marine biome (ENVO:00000447); feature: surface water layer (ENVO:00002042); material: "saline water (ENVO:00002010), including plankton (ENVO:xxxxxxxx)" | depth 5 m | reverse complement strand
GGATCATATTGTGGTAAATCTGCCTGTTATTTGGGTCAAGCTTGCAAAGAGAATAACTCTTATCTTTATTCAGTAGACCATCATAGAGGATCAGAAGAACAACAATTTGGTCAAGAGTATTTTGATGAAGAAATTTATGATTATGAAAAAGAAAGAGTTGATACACTACCACTTTTTCTTAAGAATATTGCCGCTCACAATCTAAAAGAATCTATTAAACCCTTAATTATGGAATCTGAATCAGCATCCAAAGTAATAAAAGATCATATTGATATGGTTTTCATAGATGGCAGTCATACTTTTGAATCAACAAGAAATGACTATAGATGCTGGAAAGATAAGATTAAAAATGGAGGTATACTTGCGATCCATGATATATATGATTCAGAACTAGAAGGTGGACAGGCTCCAAAAGAAATTTACTTAAAGTCATTAGAAGAAGGCTTCAAACTTATTGAAAGAGTTAAGAGTTTAGTTATTTTAGAAAAATCAAATTAATATTGCTTTTTCTTTTCCTGTAAGATCAAAAAGGCAATCCGCAGCCATTATTACTGCAGCATTAGTCCATGTTGAATTCTCCTCTGGCCAGAATATATCTAACTTATATTGATATCCTGTAGGAAAGATATCATCTTTATTTTTTAATTTGATTATGTCAGAAAATATTTTATGAGCTGCCTCTATTTCTCCTGATTTTATTAAAGCAATAACAGCTTCCGATGATTCAGCTAAAGTTACCCAAGGTTCTTCTATGACGCATTTAATTCCAAGCTCTTCAATATAAAAATCTTTTAGCAATCTTTTAACATCTAATTTATTTCCATAGCCACAGAGCAATGGATAGTAAGAATCCATAGAAAATCTAGATCTATCAATGCCATCTCTATTAAATTTTTGAGAAGCTAACATTTCTTTACTGAGAAAATCATCATTATCAGAAAAACTTTCTTCAAGAACTTCAGAAATATATTTATACGCCCTCCTAGAAAGCTCAATAGAACATGAAGCAGTTATTAAAGAATTATCAGCATAACCTTCGCTGTTCTTTGCCCAATAAAAATATCCATCACTATCTTTAAATGATTTCATGCCTGTATATATCACACTTAATTGATTAGATATTTTTTTTAAATATTCTTTTTTTCCATCTATCAGATATCTTTGCAATAAAGGTAAAAAAATATAAGCAGCATGATGCGCTTCAAAAAAATCTTTCGAAGGTTTATTAAAGCTAAATTCTGAATATATGAGACCTTCTTTATTTATATTGTTAAGAATCCAATCTATGCCTTTATCAAAAGCTTCCCATTCTTCAAAAATTGCCAAAGCAATTAAACACTCACAATGATCCCATGCATCACATTTACCTTTCTCATCCCAATAAATTGAACCATCTGAACTTTGGTTTGAAATAATCCAATTTTTTGCTCTTTCTAAGTCTTTCTTATTCATTTTCTTAAATAAAAGCATTCAGATTTACCAAAAAATGGATTTAGCAGCTTTTCTAAAGCTAAAGATAATTTTGCTTGACCAAACATTTGTTTAACCAAAAGATTATGGAATGACTTCAAAAAATCATTTTCTTCCATATTATTTCTAGCTCTTAATATCCAATAGATTGAATGAAGTGCATGTTCTCTGTGTTGTTTAAATAATTTAAGATTTAATGCCTTAAATCTCTCTTTAAGAAAATTTTTCTGAAATATTCTTATATGGCCTCCTGGTGTTTGCATGTATTTTTTAGAATATTTCCAACAGAGGCTCTCTGGAAAGTAAGAAGGTACGCTTACTAACATAACAGAACCCGGTTTAAGCACTCTATGACATTCTTCTAGCACAGCATCAAAATTAGGAACATGCTCTAAAACTTCAGAACACACGACCAGATCTTGAGAATTATCAGGTATATCCATCTCTCGTATATCGCCAGTTATAAATTTGTAGGAATTATTATTTTTACAAGTGCTATGACTAAATTCTTCATTGAGCTTGATAATTTCTGGTGCAGACTGATCAATACCAATAATTTTAGCATCTGTTAATCTGAAGCCTAAAGATTTTAAATGTCTGCCATTACCACAACCAACATCAATCACTTTTTTTATTTTCTTTAGATTTAGAGAATTAAAATTAAATGTTTCCACGGATTATATTCTGATAAACGGTTTCAAGCCTTTTAGCATACTCGTCCCAATCAAAAAAATCATCTCTTCTATTCTTAGCATTATCAATCAGTTCTTGTCTTAGGTCTTTTTGGTTTATAAGTTTATTTATTTTATCTGCGAGATCGGAAGAACTTGTTGCTTCAAATACTAAACCAGCATTTCCAGCTAATTCAGGCAATGAACCTTTATTAGAGGTTATGACTGGTAATCCAGTTGATATCATTTCAACCAAAGGAAAACCGAAACCTTCATACAAAGAGCCTGAAATTCCAATATCAGAATTATTTAATGTTTCTAGTAAATCAGATCTGGATAGTTTTTTTCTAAATTCTATATTTTTTTGCAAGTCTAGATTTTTTATTAGCTTGCTATTCTCACTTCTTAAGTCTCCAATAATTGTTAATTTAATATCAGGTATTTCATTTTTAACTAAAGCTACGGCTTTAATAATGGTCTTAAGATTTTTCATTGGAACATCAGAACTAATTATTGTTACCAAATTATTGGTAAAAACTTCTTTTGTGGTAATTTGATGATCGGTTAGATCAATGCCATTCCATATGACGTTTATTTTTTCTTTCGGATAATCAAAATACTTTTGGATATCAGATCTAGATGACTTAGATGGAGAAATTACTGCTTTAATATTTTTAATATTTCTTTTTTGAAAACTAAGGAATGAATACCAACGCCTTATAGCAAATCTCATAAAAAAGTCTTTTTCATTTTCTAAATCAATGTCTCTATCTACATGTATAGGGTGGTGCACTGTAGTTATCAGCCTTTCATTAATGATTTTGGGATAGCTACTCAATGATTGATTATCATGAAATATATCAAAAGTATGTGCTTCTTCTGCAAACACTTTGTTTAATGCTAATCTTTCTCCAAAAAAAATAGGTTCGGTAAATGTTCCGGTGCATGTCTCAAAGAAATCAAAGTAATCCATTCTATTTTTATTTTTTTCTTTAAAAATTTTTAATCTTTCTTTAAAAGAAAAGGTTTCAAAATATCCAGGTGTCTTAATCTGAACCAGTCTTATATTCTCATGAACATCAGGCAAAGGGTTGCCTGAGAAAATTGTTATATCATGATTACGTCTGAGTAACGCTTCAGATAAATTCTTAAGATAAATTCCCTGACCGCCAGAAAATGGATCGCTTCGATAGCTCAAAAAAGCAATTTTGAGTTTAGGCATTAAACTCTAGACAACCAATGATCGTATTCTTTAGCTTCTCCCCTTACTGCTGCTGAATAAGTTCCTTGAATTATTGTAGTTATTTCTCCTCGTTTACCTGGACCAATTACAACTTTATCGACAGATCTAATTGGAGTTATTTCAACTGCTGTCCCTGAAAAAAATATTTCATCTGCTGTATATAATTCATCTCTAGTAATCTGTCTTTCTTGAACATTTATACCTTTATCTTTTGCTATTTGAATCACTGATCTTCTAGTAATGCCATTTAAACAACAAGTAAGTTCAGGAGTTAACAAATTGCCATCTTTAACGATAAATATATTCTGGCCACTACCTTCAGCAACAAATCCGTTAGTATCTAAGAGTATTGCTTCTTGATAACCATTATTTTTTGCTTGATCATGTGCCATTACTCCATTTACATAGCCGCCAGAAATTTTTGATTTTGTCATCAAGCTATTTGGAAATTGGCGTGTAAAAGATGAAATCATTACATCTATGCCTTGCTCTATTGATTCTGCGCCGAAATAAGTCGGCCAATCCCAACAAGAAATCATTAAGTGAGAGCTCATTCCAGCTATATCTAAACCTAGTCTTTCATCATTTAAATAAAGAAGAGGTCTAATATATGCATCTTTAAGGTTTGACTTGGAAATCACACCAATCTGAGCTTCCATAACTTCATCTATGCTGTGATTAATTGATACATTTATTATTTTTGCTGACTCAAAAAGACGTTCGGTGTGTTCTCTTAATCTAAAAATATGCACATTGTCACTATTAGAAGAGCCATAGGACCTTACTCCTTCAAATGCGCCTAAACCATAATGCAAGGTATGTGTCAGAGGACTTAAATAGGCTTCCTCTTTATTAATATATTTTCCGTTTAACCAATAAGTATTAGACATATGGAGTAGTATAATTTAATTGCTAATTTATTTGAAACAATGAATAAAAACATATTTAGAGCTTATGACATAAGAGGCAATGCTAAAACAGACCTTGATAGTGCAACTTTAGAAAAAATTGGATATGCACTTGGTGCAAAAATTAAAGAAAATAATTCTGATTCTGTTTATGTCGGTCATGACAGCAGATTGTCATGTGAAGTAATTAAAAAAAGTCTTTTAAAGGGTATTAACGCTGCAGGAGTAAAAGTTCTTTATTTGGGTCTGGTTCCTACGCCTATAGTCTACTATGCAACTAAAGTTGGTATTACTTCGAATGGGATAATGATTACTGGTAGTCACAATCCTAAAGATGATAACGGACTAAAAATGGTAATAAATGATAATGCTATTTCTGGAACTGAAATAAGGAAATCAGTTGAAGATATAACTGATGTACCAATAAATGATATAGAAATAATAGAAAACGTAGATTTTGAAAAAAAATATATAGAAGAAGTTAAAAGTAAGGTTAGGGTAGATAGAAAATTGAAAGTCATATTAGATGCGGGTAATGGAGCAGCAGGAATTTTAGCAGATAGAATGTTTAATGCTCTGGGTCATGAAGTGATTTCAATTAATAAAGAACCTGATGGTAATTTCCCTAATCATCACCCAGATCCAAGCAAGGAAAAAAATCTTATAGAGATAAAAAAAGAGATAGATTCTAAAAATGCTGATATAGGTTTTGCATTTGATGGTGATGGTGATCGAATAGGCTTAATTACTAATGAAGGGCAATCTGTTGTTGCAGACCAAATAATTATGCTTATGTCAGAATTTTATTTAAACAAAATCAAAGGCCCAATAATTTTTGATGTTAAGTGTTCTAATCAACTACCTAAATTAATAAAAAAATTTGGTGGAGAACCAATAATGGAAAAAACTGGTCACTTTAATATCAAGAAAAAAATTAGAGAAACAAATGCTGTTATGGGTGGTGAAATGTCAGGACATATATTTATTAATCATGATTGGTATGGTTTCGATGATGCTATTTTTTCTGCTGTAATCCTTACTAAAATAATTGCTGATTTGAATATAAGCTCTGCTGAACTAGTAAAGAAAATTCCTGTCACACACACAACTCCTGAATTAAATTTAAATGTTGTTGATGAAGAAAAATTTAACATGGTTGAAAATTTCAAGTCTAAAATGCAATTTCCAAAAGCAGATATTAATACAATTGATGGTGTAAGAGTAAGTATTGGTGATTCTTGGGGTTTAATGAGAGCATCGAATACTAGCCCAAAACTAGTTTTAAGATTTGAGGGTGATACAGAAGAAAATTTAAATCAAATAAAAAGCATGTTTGAAGATAATTTTGTAAGAATATTTCCCGATATTGATCTTGAGTATGATTAATTAAGTATTTCTTTTAAATCTGAACTTCTATTATCCGAACTTAATAAATCACTAACATTTTCTTCTAAAAAATATTCGAAGATACTATTTTCAAAAGATTGAGATACTTTTCCTGACTCTTTATCTATTCTTATCGCTGCAATACCTTCAGGTACATCAATAGAATAATCTGAAAGCTTATTTTGTGAATAATGCATAAAATCCATCCATATAGGCAAAGCATTAGTGCTACCAAATTCATTATCTCCTAGAGAGCTTCCATCATCTTTTCCTACCCATGCAGAGGCAACAAGATGTGATGCATAGCCTGAAAACCAAGTACTAGTTGCATCATTTGTTGTTCCTGTCTTTCCTCCCATATTGCTGATAGGCATTTTAAGACCTCTTCTTTTTGCATTTTGAACTAATGCTTCATTTAAAATATCCGAAACCATAAAAGCAACTCTAGGATCGATTGATATAACTGATTCTTCATCTCTAGCCTTAACCATTGGCATATCTAGATAATCTAATTTTTCTGAACTTAACCAAGGAAAACTAAGCTCATTTAAACTATTAACTTTTTTGGCATATCTCTTTTTAGGATCAAAAATTATATTCCCATCAATATCTTCAACTCTATCAATATAAAAAATCTCATTTGATTCTCCTTTATTAATTAAAATTGAATAATTCTCAGCTGCCTTAAAAGGATTGATAGTGCCTGTTCCTAAAGCTATAGAAAGATCATTAATAAGCATTTGCTCATCAAAATTATACTTTTTAAAGCAATCTAAAACTTTTTCTAGGCCTAACGATTGAACTATTTTAATTGAAACTATATTAAGAGACTGAATTAATGCTTCACGCAATCGTATTGGTCCTAAAAATTCTCCTGAATTATTTCTTGGTCTCCATATTCCCTCTAATTTTTTGTCTTCAAAAATAATTGGCCCATCTATAAAAATTGATGAAGGATTCAATTCATTCTCAAAAGCACAACCGTATATGAAGGGCTTAATACTTGATCCTGGTAGAAGTTTAGAATTACCAGCTCTATCAAATTTTGATTTCTCAAAATCAAATCCGCCTACATATGCTTTTAAAGAACCACTTAAACCATCTATTGCTACAAATGCTGCCTCCACTTCTGGGACCTGCGATATCTGAAGTATTTCATCCTTATTTTTTATGTAAACAAGACTTCCAATCTCTATAAAATCTGAAAATTTTTCTGGTCTTGGAGATCTGGTTCCATCTGTATTATTTTGTCTTGCCCAAGCATAAAGATCATCTGACCAATTAATACTATTAAATCTCAATTTGGAATCTATAGTCTGCACTGAACTATCATCAATGCTTATTACTAAGCTTGGAGTCAATCCATCAGGCTCCGTTTTAGCATCTAGCAAGTTTTGTAATTTTTCTAAATTTTCTTCTTTTGCTTCTTCGTAATTAATTCTTGAAGGTATCATAAAAATTCCTTCTTCTTGAAAAACACTCTTTAAAATTGAGAAATTAAAATCTTTATAAACTTCCTCATTTCTCCAGCCATATTTTTTATCATAATTGTATAAATTCTCTCTAAGAGACCTGACTGCATTTGTCTGCATATCTGAATCAAGAGTTGTATAAATATTCATTCCTTCCTCATAAGCTCTGGGACCAAATTTGTTGATAATTTCAGCACGAATTCTTTCAGCTATATATTCAGCTTCAATATTTATTTTTGGACCAAAACTCTGACCTGTAACAATCTCTGCTTTTGCTTCTTCAAACTGATTATTGTCGATAAAATCTCTTGATAACATTCTTCGTAAAATTAAATCTCGTCTGGATTTTGATGCAGCTGGACTCCTCACTGGATTTACTCTAGATGGTCTTTGCAAAATACCTGCTAGTAACGCAGATTCAGAGATAGTGGCTTCGCTAAAATCTTTGCCAAAATAATATTGATATGCAGCTGCAAAACCATAATTACGATTACCTAAAAATGCTTTATTAAAATAAAGCTCAAATATCTCCTCTTTATCGAGATAGTCTTCAAGTCTCCAAGCTAAAAATATCTCTTTAAGCTTTCTCTCATATGTCCTTTCAAAAGATAAAACATAATTTCTAACCACTTGCATGGTTATTGTTCCACCTCCACCTAAAGATCTTCCTGAAATCTCTCCATAAAGTGCTCTAATTAAGCTGGTAATCTCGACACCAGAATGTTTAAAGAAATCGCCATCTTCTGCCGCAATAATCGCATATTTTAAATTATCTGGAATTTCATCAAATTTAACTATTTGTCTCTTTTCTGTTCCAAAAAGACCTATTAACTCATCATTAGAAGCATATATTCTCATAGGATTAGTTAACTTAATCTCAGTTATTGTCTCGATCTTTGGTAAATCTCTGGAGAAAATAAAATAAATTATCCCCACAAATAAAAATGCAAACTGCAGTAAAAGTAAGAATAATCTTAGAATAGACATAATTTATATATTATTATTCACTTTCAATTTTTTTGTACAAATGAATATTTTTTTAATAGGCATGATGGGTTCGGGCAAATCATCCGTTGGATATTCCTTATCAAAACACCTAAGTAATACATTTTATGATTTAGATAAAGAGGTTGAAAAGAGGTTTAACCTAAGTATTAGAGATATTTTTATTGAATATGGTGAAGATTTATTTAGAAATGAGGAGAATAAACTACTAAAAGAGATCGATTTAATGTCTAATCTTGTTGTTTCTACTGGTGGTGGGATAGTCCTATCTGAAGAAAACTGCATGATTCTCAAAAAGCATAAAACTTATTTTCTAGAATCTAATGTTGAAGATATGTATGAACGTGCCATGAAAAGAGAAAATGATAGACCTTTATTAAAAGGTATGGATATTACACAATTTAAAAACTTATATGAAAAGAGAAAAAATCTATATGTAGATAGTGCAACTACAACAATTAATGTAGGTAAGAAATCAATAGAAGATTTAACAATTGAGATAATAGAGAATGAAAAAAATATTATTTAAAGAAATGCAAGAAGAAGTGTTACTAATTTCATCTGAAAGTATAGACAATCTATTTGATTCAATACCAACAGATGCTAAGTGCTGTGTATTAGCTGATAAAAAAGTTTTAGATATGCATGATTCACTCAGAAAAGAGATAGAAAATAAAAATTTTCTAATCTATGAAATTTCAAATCCTGAAGAAGAAAAAAGCATCAATTCATACACTGAGATTGTTGATTTTCTTAGCTCCAAATCTTTTAAAAGAAACGATCGCATTGTAGGTCTTGGTGGTGGTGCTATCACAGATTTAGCTGGATTTGTATCTTCAACCTATATGAGAGGTTTAGATTACATACAAATACCTACTTCTTTGCTTGCCCAAGTTGATGCTTCGATTGGAGGCAAGACTGCTATTAACTATGGAAAAATAAAGAACTTTATTGGTACATTCTATAACCCATCGAAAATTATAATTTGCTCTAAATTTTTAAAAACTTTAAATGAACAAGAATTTTTAAATGGACTTGCTGAAGTGTTAAAACATGCCTTAATAACATCAGATGTCGCCGTAGATAAATTAATTAAAAGACATGCACAAATAAGTAATAGAGAAACAGCAACCTTGTTAGAGATAATAGAAGAATCTATTCAAATAAAGGCCAATATTGTTACAGAAGATTTTACTGAAACAGGTAAAAGAAAATTTTTAAATTTTGGGCATACTTTTGCGCATGGAATTGAATCTGCAAACTTAAGTAACCCTATACTGCATGGACATGCTGTAATAATCGGAATGATGATGGCATTAGATTATGCAAAACATATTGAATCAATTGATGTTGATGTTCACAAGAAATCTATGAAATTGTTAAAAAGTTTTAATTTTGATTTCTCAAACATAAGGCTCAGTGCAAACGAAATTATTGAAGCAATGAAAAGTGATAAAAAGAATACAAATACAATCAATCTAGTTTTATTGAAAGATATTGGTTCGCCATATATTCTTGAAGAGGCTAACGAACAAAGATTAGCTAATTTTATTACAAACTTTATAGAAAATTTTGAAAAATAGTCATTACCTCAACGCATTACATCAAAAAAATGAAGCATTAAATGTGCCAGTATGGTTGTTGCGACAAGCAGGCAGATATTTGCCAGAATACATGGAAATTAGATCAAAATTTCCTGATTTTTTTGCAATGATTAAAACTCCTGAAATTTGCAAAGAGTTAACTTTACAGCCTTTAAGAAGATTCCCTTTAGATGCAGCCATAACATTTACTGATATTTTGACAATTCCTGAAGCAATGGGTGTAGAAATTGAATTTATAAAAGGTCAAGGGCCAATATTTGCTGACTCGATCAGAAATAACTCAAAACTTAAATTAAATGAGTCTAACTTCTTAGAAAGGCTAGATTATGTATTTGAAGCCACACAATTAATAAAAAGTGAAATTAATGTTCCTTTAATAGGTTTCTCAGGAAGTCCTTGGACATTATTTGTGTACCTTTTTTATGGTAGATCGCCTAGAGATTATGAAATCATTAATTCATATATAGAGAATGAGCCTGATAATGCGCATACTATTTTAAGTGTCTTGTCTAATGCGATTAAAGAATATATTTCTGCACAAATTGAATCTGGAGCTGACTGTATACAGATATTTGATTCGTGGGGAGGAATACT
>CENO01017199.1_pt1 | contig 10354 bp, 8 predicted proteins | sample 530271 | NCBI WGS metagenome assembly CENO01 (sample SAMEA2619857, study PRJEB7988) | marine metagenome | biome: marine biome (ENVO:00000447); feature: surface water layer (ENVO:00002042); material: "saline water (ENVO:00002010), including plankton (ENVO:xxxxxxxx)" | depth 5 m | reverse complement strand
ATAGATATTAGAAAAAAGGCAATTGAAAATTTTTCAGAGTATAATGTTCCAGAAGGAACACCAAATTCAGTATTGGAGGACGTTTTTGTTCCATTGTACTTTTTCCATAGATATCAGACTGAAGCTGCTGTAAAGTTAATTGGAGGTATGGATTACAATTATTCTTTGGTTGGAGATAATCAGCAAGACTACTATCATATTGAAAAAGTCATTCAAATACAGGCTTTAAATTCATTAATGAAAACATTACACCCTGATTTTTTAGCAATTCCAAAGGATAAATTACAATTGTTTCCCCCAAGGGCATTTGGATACCCAAGAACTAGAGAATCATTTAAGTCTAACCTAGGTGTCGCTTTTGATCCTTTTTCGGTTGCTGAAACATCTGCTGATATGACCTTAAGTTTAATTTTAAGGCCTAAAAGACTAAACCGATTAATATTACAGCATTCATTAGATAATTCAAATCTGAGCCTTGATGAACTATATGATTTGATATTAAAGAAAACGATCTTTTTGAAGTCTTCTAATATTTCAGAATTAGAAGATTCCTACCATGAGGAGATTCAACATATAGTCAATACTACTTTTTTAAAGAATGTTTTTAATGTTATTAATAGTTCAAGCAGTTATTCTCAGGTAAAAAGCATAAGTAATAAACTGATAAGAAAAATTTCATCAGAACTATCATCAAAAAGAAGAAAAGACTATAAACTATCAAAATACTACAGTCATTATCTTGAGATGATAAGTAATTTTCATAAAGATCCTAAGGAATATGAAATCATTGATTCATTAAAAATACCTGACGGTTCCCCGATAGGAACAGATAATTGCAGCTATTTCCAATAAAATGATAGATTTAAGAAGTGATACGATAACTAAGCCATGTGATAAAATGCTTGACTTTATGCTCCATGCTAAAGTTGGAGATGATGTTTACGGAGAGGATCCAACGATAAAAGAGCTGGAAAATAAAATTGCTAATTTTTTTGGAATGGAAAGTGCAATGTTTTTTCCATCTGGAACAATGGCTAATCAAACTGCTGTAAAAATTCACACAAATCCAGGTGATCAAGTAGTTGCCCATGAATATTCCCATGTTTACAATTATGAAGGAGGTGGAGCTTCTTTTAACAGTGGTGTGTCGTTCAAGCTTCTTCAAGGTCAAAAAGGTATGTTTAATCCAGATCAATTAAAATATGCAATAAATCCAAAGAATTTTTATCACTCACCATTGACAAAATTAGTTTCATTGGAAAATACTACGAACAAAGGGGGTGGACATTGTTGGGATGTCAAACATTTTGAGGAAATAAGAAAAATATGTGATAAAAATGAGCTTGGATTACACATGGATGGAGCTAGGGTATGGAACTCAATAGTTGCTAAAGATAACAACCCTGAATTGTACGGAGATTATTTTGATACCATCTCTGTTTGTTTAAGTAAAGGACTTGGTTGTCCGGTAGGATCTGTATTAGCAGGAAGAAAACAATTTATGGATAAGGCATTAAGGATTAGAAAAATTTTAGGTGGGGGAATGCGACAAGCAGGTTATTTAGCAGCAGCAGGACTGTATGCTATTGAAAATAATTTACAAAGACTTTCTGTTGATCACCAAAGAGCTGAAGAGATTGCATCAAGTTTTTTATCAAAGGATTGTATAAAGAGTGTAAATGATGTAGAAACAAACATCATAATATTAGAGCTTGAAGATTCTGTTGATAAGCAAACGATTATAGATTATTTTTCCAACAAAGAAATATTATTTGATTGGAATTCAATGGGATTCAAAAAAATAAGAATTGTAACACATCTAAATTATACTGAACAAGATCATAAACAACTCCTTAGGGTTGTCGATAACTTATAGCATATAATTTAAAAATCAGCTCAAAAACACTTATTTTTGTATTGCTCTAAAACAATTGTCTTTCATTGATGAAAAAAAATAAAAATGTAGTCAATAATTTATTGGAGCTTGTAGGAAATACCCCTATGGTAAAAATTGATAATTTAACTAAAGATTTTGCCGGTACTTTCCTAGCCAAGCTTGAATCTGCTAACCCCGGTCATTCTTCAAAAGATAGAATTGCTTTACACATTGTTGAGAGTGCTGAAAAAAAGGGTATTTTAAAACCTGGTGATACAATTATTGAAACTACATCAGGAAACACTGGGTTTAGCCTAGCCATGGTGTCATTAATTAAAGGATACAAATGTATTTTGGCTGTGTCTTCTAAATCATCAACTGATAAGATTGATATGTTAAAGGCAATGGGTGCAAAAGTGTATGTATGTCCTGCTAACGTATCGGCCGATGATCCAAGATCATATTATGAGGTTGCGAAAAGGCTTCATAGTGAAATTAAAGGATCAATTTATATTAATCAATATTTTAATGATTTAAATGCAGATGCACATTACTCGTCGACAGGACCAGAGATTTGGAATCAAACTGACGGAAATATTACCCATTTAATAGTTTGTAGTGGCACTGGCGGTACAATTTCTGGAACAGCTAGGTATTTAAAGGAAAAAAATCCAAATATTAAAGTTATTGGAGTTGATGCATATGGGTCAGTTCTTAAGAAATATCATGAAACTGGAGAGTTTGATGAAAATGAAATATACCCGTATAGAATAGAAGGTCTTGGGAAAAATCTAATACCATCTGTAACGGATTTCGAAATTATCGATAGATATGTAAAGGTTACTGATGAAGATAGTGCACATTCCGCAAGACAACTTGTTAAATATGAAGGTATATTCGTTGGTTACACAAGTGGTGCAGCTTTTCAAGCCATTAAGCAACTTAATGATGAAAAAGAATTTAATAAGTCAGATGTTATTGTTGTAATTTTCCCTGATCATGGTTCAAGGTATTTAAGTAAAATTTACAGTGATAAATGGATGGAAAATCAAGGATTTTCTGATTCAAAACGAGAAATTAATAATAACGATATACAATATATTAGAAAATAATGAGAGACTTATTTGATAGAATGCGTCAGGACAAAGGCCCCCTAGGAAAATGGGCTGATATCGCTGAAGGATATTTTGCTTTTCCGAAGCTTGAAGGTCCGATTTCAAACAGAATGAATTTTAACGGAAAAGAAGTAATTACTTGGAGTGTTAATGACTATTTGGGTTTAGCAAATGATCCAGAAGTACGAAGAGTTGACGCAGAAGCCGCTGCTAAATATGGTTCAGCTTATCCAATGGGTGCTAGATTAATGTCAGGTCATACAGATTTGCATGAAAAACTTCAAAATCAGTTGGCTGAGTTTGTTAATAAAGAAGCCGCATATGTGTTAAATTTCGGATATCAGGGTATATTATCAACTATTGATTCTTTAGTTAGTAAAAATGATGTTATTGTTTATGATATTGATTCTCATGCTTGTATTATTGATGGGGTTCGACTTCATCTTGGAAAAAGGTTTACTTATCAACATAATGATATGGAAAGCCTTGAAAAAAATCTAAATAGAGCAACCAAAATAGCTGAAGAAACTAATGGAGGGATTTTAGTCATCTCAGAAGGTGTTTTTGGAATGAGAGGTGAACAAGGTAAATTAAAGGAGATTGTTGAGCTTAAGAAAAAATTTAAATTTAGATTACTTGTTGATGATGCTCATGGATTTGGAACTCTAGGTAAGACCGGTGCTGGAGCAGGTGAAGAGCAAGGAGTACAAGATGAAATTGATGTGTATTTTGCCACTTTTGCCAAATCTTTAGCCAGTACAGGAGCATTTATAGCGTCTGATAAAGAGATCATAGATTTTTTGAAATATAATATGAGATCCCAAGTTTTTGCAAAATCTTTACAAATGCAATTAGTCGAAGGCATTTTAAAGAGACTAGAAATGTTAAGAACAAGACCTGAATTTAAACAAAAGCTTTGGGATAACGTAAATAAACTCCAATCTGGATTAAAGGAAAGAGGTTTCGATATTGGTACAACACAAAGTTGTGTTACTCCTGTTTATTTAAAAGGATCGGTTCCAGAAGCTATGGCATTGGTTAAAGATTTAAGAGAGAACCACAAGATATTTTGCTCTATAGTAGTTTATCCGGTTATTCCAAAGGGTTTGATTCTACTTAGGCTTATTCCAACTGCTTCGCATAACTATGATGATATTCAGGAAACACTAGAAGCTTTCTCTTTAATTAGGGAAAGATTAGTCACAGGGGTTTATAAAAAACTGTCTGAAAGCTTAGGTTAATTGAGGTTAAACCTATAAGTCGATCTAGTTTTAATCAGTTTTGGATTGAAATTTTTCCATATTTTATCAATTGATATATTATCAGTCAACTCAGGTGTTCGCCTACAAACTTGTATCCCCTTTCCTTTAAGTGTTTGAATAAAGGAATTAAATATTATAGCAGTAACTCCAAGCTTCTGATAATTTGGATCAATACCAATTAGATATAAAGTGACATCTTTATTAAATTTCTTAGCCCATAATAAATTTAAAAATCCAAAGGGAAACAATTTTCCATTCATTTTTTGCAAAGCCTTGGCAAAAGAGGGCATTATAATGGCAAAAGCAACAATTTCTTTATTTTCATTTTCAACAAACTTTATATATTCAGGGTTTATAAACTTTATGTATTTTTCTTTCATAAATTCTTTTTGCTCCTGATTTATCTTGACAAATGAAGATAGTTTTGCATATGATCTGTTAAACAGGTCAAACATGTCATTTGTTCTTTTCATTACCTCGTTTGTAGAGGTAAAATTGACTTCATTTAATTTATTTCTGGTTTTTACAATCCTACTCATCTTTTCGTAGTAAGCTGTATCAATGTCTTTGAACATAAATGTTTTTTCATGAAAGTTTTTTTCAGAGGTTAATCCATATTTTTCATAGTGATTTACATAATAACTGTGATTATATGCTGTTATCATCGTTCCGATTATCTCAAATCCACTTGTAAGCACCCCAACTTTGTCCAAGTTGCTAAAGCCCATTGGACCTTCCATGTATTTAAGTTTATTTTTGTTACCAGACTCTACAACTTTATCTAAAAGCACTTTACTTACTTCAAAATCATCAATAAAATCAAACCAACCAAATCTAATTTTACTGGTTTTTTGTTCTTTTACCTCATACCAGTTAATAATAACTGCTATTCTTCCAACAATTTCATCATTTTTTGATGCCACATATAATTCAACTTCAGCATTTTTAAGATTTGGATTTAGATCTTTATTGAAACTATTCATTTCCTGTTCAATAATAGGAGGGACCCAATATTTTGAACCTTTATATAATTTAAATGGAAACATAACAAATTCTCTTAACTCTGAATTGTTAGAAACCTTTATAATATTAATCATTTTATTGCATTTAAGTTAAGTCTATAGCTCAAGCCTAGGCCCACATTAAATATTTGTGGAGTATCTTTAAAGTTCACACTAACACCTGTATCAATTTGAAGATTATCACTAAATAGATACGCGACTCCGAAATTCATTTTGTTTTCAGCATAAAAATCACTCTTTATTCCATGGGTTTCAATAAATCCAATCATACTTTCACTAAACGCGTGGGTTAGTGAAACGATATATTCGAAATCATTTTGTGATGAACCAATTCTCTCTAAGATTAAATTTGTAGTAATAACCGATCTGTATGTGATATTGCTTTGTGTAAAAATTGCTGCTGATGGATTGATGCCGCTTACATTCGTATTTGTGTATGGATTATTTCTTGAATCTAAATTCATTCCAACGTATGCTGAAATTGCTGGAATAAGATTTTTCCATTTAAATTTTTTATCTGCGAAATAACTGTATACATTGGGTTTTTCAACTTCACCTTTTTTTGGGTCATAAATTAGATATTTAGCTCCAATTTTAAATTTCTTAAAGTTTTTTCTGTCAAAACTATTAGAGGGTGAATATCGATTGTCTGAAAAATTATCTGCCTGATATACTCCGTCTATTATTAGCTCTAGTTTATCTAATAGAAACCCATATCTAATTTTAAAGTCTGCACCAAAGCCTTTAACCTTATAGTTTAACAATTGATGCTCCTCATTAGTGTAATAAAAACCATTTTCAAGTTGTAGTATATTTTTACCCACAGAGAAAGCACCGGATGAGTTGCCTGGTCGATTTGAATTAATTATTTCAGTATACTGTGAGTAACCGAAGTTAAATTTTAAAATAAAAATAAACAGAAAAGAAACAAAAAGTCTATTCACAATAAAATATATAAAACAAAGATAAATCTAATAAATTAATAAGATATTAACTTTTTTTGAATTCTTATAGTTGTAAATTTGTGCTTAAATTACAGAGATGAAATTTATTTTTTTTCTTATAATATTTTATTTAGTGTTTAAGCTAATTTCAAGATTATTCTATTTTTATTTATTCAATAAGGTATCCAAAAAAAACAACAATTATAGAGGAGCTGAAGATATAAATAAAAAAGAAGGCGATGTTTCAATAGATAAAATGCCCAAAAAAAATAAATCCAAATCTGATAAGCTTGGCGATTATGTTGACTATGAGGAGATTGACTAATACAGATATTGTTAAACAGCTTTTAGTAATTATATTTTTTATAATTACTTCACTCTTATTTTTTTCCCCAGTATTAAAAGGTAAAAAGATTTTACAAAATGACATTGTTCAATATTCTGGAATGTCAAAGGAGCTTAAGGATTTTAGGGATAAAAATGATGAAGAGACCTACTGGGTTAATAATGCATTCTCGGGTATGCCTACTTACCAATTGGGAGCAAAATACCCACACAATTATATCAAACAACTAGATTTGTTAATTAGATTTCTTCCACGTCCCGCAGATTACCTTCTTTTATATTTTTTAGGATTTTATTTTTTAATGTTAAGCCTTAAGGTTGAATACAGGCTAGCTGTATTAGGCGCTTTGTCATTTGGGTTATCAACTTATTTAATAATAATTATAGGTGCTGGTCATAATGCAAAAGCGCACGCAATATCTTATATGCCATTTGTCTTAGGATCAATAATTTATGTTGTTAGAAAGAGGTATTTGTTAGGATTTTTTCTGACAACAATATTTTTAAGTTTACAATTAACATCAAATCATTTCCAAATGACCTATTATTTGATGTTTATAGTTATTATTATGGCGATATGGTTTATAATTAACTGTATTAAGGAAAAAGATTTTAATCATTTTAAAAGTACGAGCTTTACTTTGTTTGCAGCCCTAATTTTTTCTTTATTATTGAATTCTTCAAATCTTCTCGCTACAATCGAATATTCAGCTGAGTCAACAAGAGGAAATTCATCATCTTTAACAATTAATCCTGATGGTTCTTATAAAGATGATGATTCTACGGGATTGGATCGTGAGTATATCACTCAATGGAGTTATGGTATTTTTGAAAGCTTAAATTTATTTATTCCAAAAATTATGGGTGGAGGATCTTCAGAGAAGCTAGATCAAAATTCTTCGTTTTATACACTTTTGAGGAATAATGGATATAGCCCAATAGAATCAAATCAAATTATTAAAAATAGCCCTACATATTGGGGTGATCAACCTTTTGTTGAAGCTCCAGCATATCTAGGAATAGTTGTATTCTTTTTATTTGTCTTTTCTGTATTTCTGTATAGGGGAAATCATAGGGGTTGGTTATTAGCATCAATAATTGTTTCTCTTCTGTTATCATTCGGAAAAAACTTTAGTTTGCTTACAGATTTTTTTATCGATTATTTCCCTATATATGATAAGTTTAGAGCTGTTTCTTCAATTCAAGTTATCCTTGAATTGTGTATCCCAATATTTGCTGTTTTAGGTTTATCTAAACTTATTAGTCAAGAAGTTGAATATAAATCAAAATTTAGAGCATTAAATTACACTGCGATTCTATTCTTTTCAATTTTGTCAACTTTGTTTTTATTCAAAGGTTATCTTTCATACTCTGGAGCCTCTGATCAGTACATGGATGATACTATTGTCGAAGCTTTAATTTCAGACAGAAAAAATATTTTCATTGATCAACTACAAAGGACTTTGTTTTTTATTTCAACTACTTATTTAATTATTTTCTTGTATTTGAAATCTAAATTAAGCAAGCAACTATTGATTATATCTTTTGGTGTTATTATTTGTTACGATCTCATTTCTTTTTCAAAAAATTATGTAAATAACGAGAATTTTGTTGATCCAGTTTTTGTTGAAAACCCATTTAACAAAGATGATGTTTATCAATCAATCGCTCAGGATGAGTCAGATTTCAGAATTCTTGACTTAACAGAAAACTCAACCAAGCCAAATTATTTCTTTAATTCTGTTAATGGATATCATGCTGCCAAACTCGGAAGATACAACGATTTGATGGAGTTTTATTTAAATAAAACTCATTTAAACACCCTTAGCATGCTAAACACTAAGTATATAATTTTTGAGAAGGAGGGGGTAAAAGAAATTTACCAAAATGATAATGCTTCTGGAAGTGCTTGGTTTGTAAAGGAAAATATAAAAGTTTTAAATGATGATCAGGAAATAACACGTCTTGATTCATTAAATTTTAGAGATGTCTCCGTTTCTCAATCATTTTTAAGCAAAACTTATCAAAATACTAACTCAAGTGTGGTCCTTTCAGAAAAAAGTTCAGATTACATCAGTTATAATGTTTCTACAGATAACCTAAGTCTTATAATATTTTCTGAAATTTTCTATCCTAAAGGATGGAAATCTTACATAAACGGCAAACAAGTAACAAATCATAGATTTAATTATACCCTAAGGGGTTTAGAAGTGCCGAGTGGTAATCACAAAATAGAATTTATATTTGACCCTAATATCGTTAAGTTGAGCTCAAGAATAAGCTTATTTAGTAGTTTAGGATTTATTTTATTGGTTTTTATACTAGCCTTAAGAAGAAAAAATTGAAAAAGAAGATCTTAATAATTTCTTATTATTGGCCACCTGCTGGTGGTCCAGGAGTGCAGCGTTGGTTAAAATTTGTAAAATATTTGCCTGAATTTAACATATCTCCAGTCTTATTTGTTCCTAAAAACGCCAACTATCCTATTAATGATAATTCTCTTAAAAGTGAGGTTAGTAATGATTTAGAGATAATTAAGCTTCCTATATTTGAGCTTTCTAGTTTTTTTCCTAGACTAAAATCCTTGAATTCCATTAGATCTGGTAATATATCAAAAAACAAAAATCAGTCAATATTGCAAAAAATTATTTTTTTTATAAGGGGTAATTTATTTATTCCTGATATGAAAATATTTTGGAAAAGAAATTCTGTTAATTTTTTAGAGAATTATATATCAGAAAATAATATTGAAACCATAGTTACAACTGGTCCTCCTCACAGTCTACATTTGATTGGATTAGAACTTAAGAAAAAACTCAACATTAAATGGATTTCAGATTTCAGAGATCCATGGGTAAATTTAAATTATTTAAATAGATTTCATCTTTTGCCGTTTGTCAAAAAATATCATAAAAAGCTAAGAGATAGAGTAATAAATAATTCTGATGCGGTAATTGTAACTTCAAAAAGATTAAAAGAATTATATTCTGAAATTAATTCAAATATCTTTCAAGTTACCAACGGATATGATTATAATAAACCAGCAATTAAATTAGACAAAAAGTTCACAATTTCACATGTTGGCTCACTTTATAATGAAAGGAACCCTGAGTTTTTATGGGACATAATAGACGAATTATCACATAATATACATGGTTTCAAGAAAGATTTACAAATAAATATTATCGGCAATAGTGATAAAAAAATAAAGCAAGAATTAAGCAAAAGAGAATTTAATAATTGTATTGTTTTTTGTGATTATGTTGAACACAAAAAAGCTATTGAATTTATGTGTTCTAGTCAGGTGCTTTTAATGTTGGAAGTTGATGATAATGAATCATCATATGCTATACCTGGAAAATTATTTGATTATTTAAATTCAAATCGCCCAATAATTTCAATTGGTCCAGAACAATCTGAAGTAAGAGAGATTTTATATAATACTGGTTCAGGAAAATCTTTTAATTACAAAGATTATAATTCATTAAAGTTTTATGTAGAAGAACTTTACAAAAATTATCTTAATAATGTAAGCAGTTCAAAAAATATCCGCAACACAGATGTATACCATAGGAAAAATTTAACTTCAAAATTAGTTGAGATCATTAATAAAATCGGTTAGAAAAAGTAAAGCCCTGTAATAAAGGAAAGATACAGGGCTTAAACTAACTATTCAATAAATTAAACTAACCATTACAATTAAAACAAACTGCATGCCAAACTTTTAATTAATCACTTTTTTTAAATTAATAGCGGTCAATGTTTCTGATTTTAAAAACTTATCAATATC
>CENO01055298.1_pt1 | contig 10446 bp, 11 predicted proteins | sample 530271 | NCBI WGS metagenome assembly CENO01 (sample SAMEA2619857, study PRJEB7988) | marine metagenome | biome: marine biome (ENVO:00000447); feature: surface water layer (ENVO:00002042); material: "saline water (ENVO:00002010), including plankton (ENVO:xxxxxxxx)" | depth 5 m | reverse complement strand
GCTCTTAATGGATCTTCAAAGAAACTTTCTGATACATGTCTTAAAACTTTTTCTTTAATATCTTTTTGTCCATTATGTGGATCTATAATATTGCCATTTTGATCTTCTGCTATTGCATTTATAGTTAAGTCACGCCTTGATAGGTCTTCTTCGAGGGTAATATCGGGAGAAAAATCAAATTTAAAGCCTTTGTAACCTTTACCGGTCTTTGTTTCTTTTCTTGCTAATGCATATTCTTCTTTTGTATCAGGATGAAGAAAAACAGGAAAATCTTTTCCTACTTGTTGGAATCCCTTTTTCTCTAGCTCTGAAATAGATGAGCCTACAATTACCCAATCAGTATCTTTAGGTTCAAGGCCCATTAGCTTATCTCTTACTGCACCACCAACTTTATAAATTTTCATTTGTTTGAATTAACAGTGATTATAGACTTATCATCTACATTAATTGCTGCTAAAGAGCCTCCCCAGACACAGCCTAAATCAACGCCTTTAATTTTATTATGATTTGTTACTCCATTTAAGGCTGCCCAGTGCCCAAAAACTATATTATCAAGCTCTTTTAAAGATTTATGTTTGTATGTAAACCATGGCTGATATTGCTCTTTAGAAGTTTTTTTTACCTTAGTCTGTAGATCAAGCTTGTTTCTATTGGTTATAAATCTCATTCTGGTAAAAACATTCACTAAATATCTTCTTCGGTTTTTCTTATTAGTTGATTTAGATATGGCTTTTCTTCTATTGCCGTACATTGTTAAAAGAAATTTCTCAGGATCTGCTCTTAAAGAAGATACTAATTCTTCATTTGCTGCTAATACATCATTAATTGACCAACTTGGAAGTATGCCTGCATGTACAACTAATGTTTTTTTATTCTGATGAGAGAGAATCTTAGCAAAAGGGAATGTCAAGAAGTATTCAATTATCTCAATTGATCTATTTTTGTTAATAATCTTCTGCATAGTATCTTTTTTATCATTGTGGTCTCTAACTCCCATTAAAATTGCCAACAGATGTAAATCATGATTTCCCAATACACTTTTTATTTTATTTTCTAATACATATTCAATTACTTTTTCTGATTCTGGACCTCTATTCACTAAATCGCCAACACAAAAAAATTTATTTTCTTTATTAGGGTCAATAAGTTTTAAAAGATTCTTAAACTCTTTATAACAACCTTGAATATCACCTATTACAAATTTAGATTTGGCCTTCATATTTACTTAGTATTTCAAAATAGTTATGTATCTCAAGTTCTTCTGGCCGACAATTTATATTAAATGAAAACATAGGCATAACATCAAAAATGTTTTTTAGAGGGTTGCTAATCTTTTTTCTAGGATTTGCAAAACATAAAGATAAGATTCTTTTAAATGCAATATAGTTCTTTTTCTTTTCTCTATGTTTGTTATGCCTTTTAATTTTAACTAAAGAGGAGGTTACTTTTGGCACTGGATAAAAAGCCTCTGGAGGTATATCAAATAAAATTTCAAAATCACAAAAAAGTTCAGCAATTAGTGAGATTTTTGATGATTTGTTCTTCGGCCGGAATCTATTAGCAAGCTCTTTTTGTATCAGAAAAATACAATGCTCATATTTAATATCTGATTCAAGGATATTTAATATTATTTGCGATGAAACGTTATAGGGAAGATTGCCCATGATAATTAATGGAGATTGATTAATTTGATTTAAATCTATCTCAAGAAAATCTTTGTTAATAAAATTTGCATCATGCTCAACAAATTTCTTTGATAAAAGATCAACAAGGCCTTTATCAATCTCATAAGCAGTTAGATTTTGTGTTTTTTCTAAAATATGTTCTGTTAAAGCCCCATCTCCTGGTCCAATCTCAATAACATTCTTTGAATTTTCTATTCCAGAGCTATTTATAATCCTTTCAAGAAAAAGATTATCTTTTAAAAAATTTTGTCCAAGACTTTTTTTATGTAATATTGCCATTACCTGCTAATTTTATAGCTTCAAGCATGCTTGTATAGTCAGCAATAAATTTCGAAGCTATGTCTTGTGCTGTTCCATGATCAACAGACACTCTATTGAATGGCAATCCAAGAGTAATATTCACTGAATGATGAAAATCTAAAGTTTTTAATACTGGGAGTGCTTGATCATGATACATAGAAAGATAAGCATCAAAGCCTCTGCTAATAAAAGCAGTATCTGCAGATATCGGACCAATTATATTTAATCCCTCATTTTGTAAATCTGCAATTGCAGGCTTTATGGATTCAATTTCTTCTTTTCCATATGAGCCTTCTTCTCCTGCATGTGGATTTAAACCTAAGACAGCAATTTTAGGGTTATCTATTTCATATAAGCTTTTCAATCCTTGGTTCAATAATCTACATTTATTTATAATTAGTTCTTTTATAATCATTTGAGGTACATCTTTTAAAGCTACATGTGTTGTAGCCACTCCAATTTTTAGTGAATTATTTGCAAGCAACATAAGAACATCTTCAGAGCCAAATTTTTCTTTTAAGAATTCTGTATGTCCAGAAAAACCAGCAATCTGGCTACTTATTATTTTTTTATTTATGGGGCCAGTAACTAATGAATTTTTTTCTTTATAGGCAAAGTCAGCTGCTTTATTTAGACATTCAATAACATAAGACGCATTATCTTTATTTGGCTCACCTGTAATGAAATCATGCTTTAAATTTACATCGATAATTTTCAAACTATCTATATCATCGTATTTAAGGATATTCGAGATTCTGCTTATAACCTTTCTAGAACTAACTATAGTTATAAGATCTAAATGATCTCTCAAACTAGTTTCAAAAATTGCTTTTAAAAAAACTTCTGGACCTACACCTGAGGGATCTCCCAATGTGACTACTAATGGATTCTTAATCAAATTCTTTTATTTCTATAAATGCTTCAGCTCTTAATTCCTGCAAATGAGATTCTAACTCTTCATCAAATTTTCTATTGAATAAATAAGAGAATGCTTGATCTTCAATCCTTTCATTAGTTTTATCTTCAATTCTTGTATCTAATACTTCAAGAATATGCCATCCAAACTGTGTAAGAAATGGTTTCGTAATTTCATTAAGATTTGCGTTTTTTATTGCTTGTTCAAATTCGGGTGCATATACACCATCTCCTGCCCACCCAAGGTTACCACCCTCTTGCTTTGATCCAGGATCATCAGAAAACTCAGCTGCTAATTCAGCAAAAGAAGCTCCATTTAATATTTGATCTCTAATTTGTATGATTTTTTCTTCGCTGTCTGCCTCTGTTCTAATTGTATTTGGAATCAATAAAATATGTCTTACATTCCACTGTTTCTCGAATGTAACAGTAGGACCTCTTTTATTTTCAAGATATAGAATATGCATTCCTGCACCGCTTTCTATGGGCTCAGAAATATCTCCAATTAGCAAATTATTAATTGGTTCTTTAAACAATTCTGGAAATCCAGTAATTTTTCTCCAGCCTAAATCACCATCATTATCATCTTCTGAATATTTTTCTATAAACACATTAAAGTTAATGCCATCACTAATTCCTAATTTAATTTCAGAATAAATTTCATTAATATCTTGAACTGACCCTTTTCTTATTAAAACTTGCTTTACATTTAATTCTGGACCTAGTTGGTTTAATGCTTCTTCAGTTTTAAGAAAATTTTCTACTTCCTCACTAGAAATTGATATTTTATTTTGAATGCTACCTTGTTGAACTCTTCTTATTTTTAAATTTTTTCTTACTTGTTCTCTAAGCTGGGCATAAGAATCACCTCTTTCTTCAACGAACTTTATGAAATCTTCTAAGGATAAATCATTTTGCTGGGCTAAAGATTTTATTGTCATATTCAATTCTTCGTCACTAATTTTTATTCCAACTCTATCAGCAATCTGCAGTTGTAGCTCTTCAATGATAAGTTGATCTATGATTAATTCTCTAAGAACATCTTCTGGAGGTATGCTTAGACCATCTATAGCTGCATTTTTTTTATAGTCACTGATTCTTGACTGAATATCTGATTCAAGAACTACACCATCATTAACAATTACAGAAATTCTATCTAATTCTTGAGAATAGGCAGAAGCTGCCAAAAGAAAAATTGCTAATATTTTAATTAAATAACCCATATTCAATAATATTATCTATTGGAGTTAAGATATTTGATAGTCCAATAAGTTCAAATTCAAAACTAAGGTTATTTTTTACTTTAGGATTAGTCAAATAAATATGATCATCGAAAGAAATAGTTGAATAGTCAGAATCAAGAAATGGAAAGAATTTAGCCCTTTCAAAGCTTATTCTTAACTTAAGGCAATCATACTCCCATTGAACACCAAGAATATTTTCATTTAGACTTTTATCTTCAACACCATATTGAGATCTTGAAAAAATTGAGAAAGAGGTAAAGTCTTTTTTAAACTTCATTACATAGTTATCAAGACTTTTAATAGGATAGCTTGAGGGCACAATCTTATTTTTCTGGAGAGAGAATTTAGTTGTTTCATTTTTATATTTAATACCTCCAGTTAGCCCCATAAATTTATTCTCTTCAAAACTATAATTTCCCATAGTAAATACATTAAAATTTTCATTTTTAGTTGCTAGGGAAAAGAAAATAGGTTTTTTATTAAAAAATTTTTTAAAGATTATATTTTCTTGATCATAATTGTATTTTTCATAAATATTTGCAGCAACTGAATAATCAAAGAGTTCAGTAGTGCCACTTTTATATAAAAATATTTTTCTCATATTCGCATCACGATCTGAGCCAACCCAAGGATTTAAAGAGATGTTTGATTCTGGTGATGGGTTTATAGGATATGAGTCCAATAAAGGAAGTTCATATTGATTAGTAAAAGTTGACCAAATGTATCCAATTTTTAGACTTCTATCTTCAAGCAGAGAAAAGGATTGTTTAAAAGAAAAATCATTAGAATCCAATTTATCTCCATAACCTTGTACATCATACTCTTTCCATGAACCAACAAACTGATAATCATGATCATAACTATCATTAGAAAAAGTTCTGCTAAGCTTAATAGTTCTGATTGTTCTATCCAAATCATCAAAAATAAAATAAGGCATATTTAAGCTTGATGGTCTATTGCTCTTGAATTTAGCGTATTCAGAACTTATTTCAATGTCCCAATCAAGTACTGAATAAAACCTCTCATATAAAAAGAAATCTTTTGAATGTGAAAGAGGTCTTAATGAGCCTATATTTTTGAAATTAGTTGAAGAAAACAGAAAATTTCTATTCTGATATATCATAGAAAGACCAAATGATTGTTTTAGATCTAAACTTCTTCTTTTTAGATCAAGGTATCTATAACCATAATTTTGTATTAAAGAATTGCCGCTAAAATCTGAATAATCAATATCTAAAGATATAAATTCATTAAGATTAATTTGTGCATCCAGATTATATGCCCAAGAACTATCATCATCACCCATTGTAAGGCTGTCAAATTCAAGATAGTTAACGTTGTCATCATATTCAAAACTCAAAGATAAGCCTAATGAGGAATCAGAGTAAATTGGTTCAACTTTAAGAAGTGTATTTTCTGTTTTATTTTCAAATTTATAACTTATATCTAGACTTGAGTTTGTAATTCCTAAATTTGGAGCACTAAAAGTATCATCTTCATTTAATGATACTTCTCCAATCCATAAAATCGGCACATCAAAAATTTTGAGTTTAGTATTTTCAATCGTTAATTCTTTATTTGATTCATCTAGTGTTGCATTTTCAGAACTTAAACTCCAAACTGAACTTTCTGAACAAGTAGTCACTCTAACATTCTTTAGCTCCAGCTTTTCTTCTGTTGTTTTTGCTTCTTCAAAGCTAATTACACTATTATCTCCTATATCAATCTTCCCATTTATAATTTCAATACTGCTCAAACCTTCATCTTCATCACACTCAGAAATGGCAAAAGATGAAATTAAGAGCAATATAAATAAAAACCAACTATGAACTTTCAACATATGCTTGTTATTATAGGACTTATATAAAAGGAAAAAGTTTTATGAGCCTTAAAGATAAAGTTATTTTTATGACAGGTGGTAGCCGTGGAATCGGTCTTGAAATTGCACTAAAGGCTGCAAACGATGGAGCCAAAGTAGCAATTGCTGCTAAAACAACTGAACCACATCCAAAACTTGCTGGCACAATTTATACAGCTGCAAAATCAATTGAGGAAGCAGGAGGAAAGTGTCTCCCACTAAAATGTGATATTAGAAATGAAGAAAGTGTTCTCGAAAGTGTAGATAAAACAGTAAGTGAATTTGGTGGAATAGACATATGCATTAATAATGCTTCTGCAATAAGTTTAACCGGAACTCTAGAAACTGAAATGAAGCGATATGATTTAATGCATAATATAAATGGAAGAGGAACATTTCTTACAAGCAAGTCCTGCATACCCCACCTACTTAAATCTTCAAATCCTCACATCTTAAATATTTCACCTCCACTGGATATGGATCCTAAATGGTTTAAAAGTACAGTGGCATACACAATAGCCAAATTCAACATGAGTATGTGCGTACTAGGAATGGCTGCAGAGTACGAAGGAAAAATAGCAGTAAATGCTTTGTGGCCTAGAACCGCAATTAAAACTGCAGCAGTTGCAAATGTTTTAGGAGGAGATGAGATATACAATAAGTCTAGAAGCCCAAAAATTATGGCCGATGCAGCATATATTATTTTAAATAAAGAATCTGATAAATTTACAGGAAATTTTGTTATCGATGATTCAATTTTAGCTGAACATGGAGAGACAGATTTCAAAAAGTATGCAGATTATCCATTTGCTGATTTAATTCCAGATTTTTTTGTACCAGAACATGGATATCCTGTCCCCAAGATAGTAAAAGATAATTGAAAAAAGATCTAGAAGAAGCCGCAAATTGGATAAAAAGTACTACCGGCAGTGACAACTACTCAGTTTCTCCATTAAGGCAAGAAGCCAGCACAAGAAGTTACTACAGAATTATTACAGATGAGCGTAACTATATATTAGCTATTCAATCTCAAGAGACTCCAGAAAAAAATCTTGCTGCTTCAGGATCATCCTCTGCAAATTTTTTATATGCAGCAAAATTGCTTGGAAATAACTCTGTTAGAGTCCCAGAAATTTATGCTTTTTCAGAGAATTTGCGGTTTATGCTTCAAGAAGATTTAGGAGACATCACTTTAGATATTCATAAAGAACTAAACGATAAATTTATCTTAGAAGAGGCTCTTGATCAGCTAACTTTAATATATTCTGTAGATCAAGATGTTCTTAAAGCTTTTTCTTATGATGATCTTTATGAGCAAACTAATAATTTCTTAGATATATATTCTGATAGAAACATTGCTCTTAACCAAAATGAAAATGAAATAATGCATGCGCTTAGAAAAAAATTAGTTCAGAAAATTATGGAACAACCTTTTTTACCAACTCATAATGATTTTGAAAGAAGAAATTTTATTTATTTTAAAGAACATATCTATATTATTGATTTCCAAGATCTAAATGTAGGACCATTTGGAATGGATTTAGCCTCTTTGCTCTATGAACATGATTTTGACTATCCTAAAGATTTAATTAATAAATTATTGAAGAAACATTGCGAAAGAAATGCGTTAGGATTTGATGTAAAGCATGCTGATATTTTAATAAAACAAGTTTTAACACACAGATCAATGCGATGTGTTGCTCTATTAAATGATTTTAATAAACAAGGAAAGTTATTAAACAGGAAAGATGATATCAATAAATTTATAAAGAGAATTCATTTAGGATTAGAATCTTTAGAATTTGAAGAAGAAAAACAGATTATAGAAAAACTATTATGAAATCTATGATTCTTGCCGCTGGTTATGGAAAGCGTCTAGGAAATTTAACTAAGAACACCCCTAAACCATTAATTAAAGTTAAGGGTAAAGCCTTAATAGATTTTCATATTGAAAAACTCATTGATAGTCAATGTGAGAAAATAGTAATCAATGTTCACTATTTAGCAGATAAAATCATAGACCATGTATCCACAAAGTATAAAGACAAAATCGACATAGTTTTTAGTAAAGAGCAAAATATTCTTGGAACAGGAGGAGGTATAAAAAACGCTCTAAAATATTTTGGTGAAGATGATTTTCTTGTTATTAATTCAGATGTATATAGCGATCTAGATTATTCTTACTTCGAAAATTTTTCATCTCCAACTATTTTTTCTGTGCATAAAAAAGAAAATATTCCGGGTGATTTTTCAATCAATGAAGGAAAAATTATAGTTAGTAATAATAAGGATTATATTTGGACAGGTTTTAGCATTGTTAATGCAAAAGTATTTGCCACCACTAAAGAAGAGCCTTTTCATTATTGGCATGATTGCTTACTCAAGATTGCAATTGATGGAAATTTAAAAGCAGATATTCTAAATATAAATTGGTATGATGTTGGAAGTATCGACACCCTTAAATTGTTAAACAGTGAATAAAATTATTGCCCCTTCAATTCTTTCAGCTAATTTTGCAAAACTTGGAGAAGAGGTTAAAAACGTCTTAGATGCTGGAGCAGATTGGATCCATTTTGATGTTATGGACAATCATTATGTTCCCAATTTAACTATTGGGCCTATGGTTTGTAAGTCGTTAAGGGAATTTGGAATTAAAGAATTTATTGATGTGCATTTAATGGTTGAGCCCGTAGATGATTTAGTAAAAATGTTTGGAGAAGCAGGAGCAGATCTAATTTCGTTTCACCCAAAAGCTACAAAAAATGTCTCAGAAACTATAAAAAAAATAAATGATTTAGGTTGTCAGTCAGGTATAGCTATAAATCCTTCTGAGGACTCTACGATAGCTGAACAATACCTCCATGATATAGATTTAGTTTTACTTATGTCTGTAAATCCTGGGTTTGGGGGGCAAAAATTTATTGAGAGTGTAATTAAAAAAATTTCTCATATGAGAAATCAGATCGATAAACTATCTAATAAAGTTAGACTTGAAGTTGATGGAGGCATTAACCCACAAAATATAAATTTAGTTTCTGAAGCAGGTGCAGATACCTTCGTTTTAGGCTCAGCAATTTTTAATACAGATGATTATTCGAATACTATTTCTACTCTTCGCAGTAATATCACTTAATTTAAGTTCTAAAGAAATTTTTGTTTCAATAGCGAATAAAAAAGTACATTTAATGGTTGCCGATACAAAAGAACTTAGAGCTAGAGGACTTATGGGAGTAAGTAGTCTTCCAGAAGATGAAGGGATGATTTTTTTTTGGAAGTCTGCAGATAGAAGGTGTATGTGGATGAAAAATACATCCATAGAATTATCAGTTGCTTTTATAAACTCTAATCAAATGATTACAGAAATTAAAGACCTTGAGCCTTATAACACAAAATCAATATGCTCAAGAAGCAATGATATTGTGAGTGCAATTGAAATGAATAAGAATTGGTTTAAAGAAAATAATATAAGAATTTTTTCTAGAGTAACTATTCCCTAAATATATCTGCTTAATGTTGTCATTATCTTAGATGTTGCTGTCATAATTCCTTTTACAGGCGCAGGCAAATCTTTGCTTCCATGATCTTTAGCCTCTTGCCCATGAATTTCTTCTTCTTCAAGCATTTTCTCTAATATTTCTCTACTTTTTTTATCATCAGGTGACATTTCGTTCAAATGTCTTTTTAAATGTTCAACTACTTGTTTTTCAGTTTCTTCAACGAAACCTAGACTAGTTCCATCACCAATTAAAGCCGCCACTGAACCAAGAGTAAATGACCCAGCATAATAAAATGGATCAAGTAAAGATTTCTTTCCTCCTAATTCTTCAAGTCTTTTAGTGCACCATTCTAAATGAGCAAATTCTTCATCTCCTGCTTTAATTAAGTGTTCTTTTACTTCCGGTGTTTTAGAAAAAAATGCTTGGCCTCTATAAAGTGCTTGTGCAGATACTTCACCGGATGCATTAACTCGCATTAATGAGATTGATTTTTCTTTATCTGATTTAGTCAAGCTTCCATCAGCTTCTGCTTCATCTTTATATGTAATAATTTTTAAGAAATGATTGAGTTCATTCGCAATTTTATCGTTAAGACTCATAAATTTCTCCAATATCTGTTCTGAAGGACATCCCTTCAAAATCTATTTCTCCAATATTATTGTAAATATATCTTTTACAGTCATCCATAGAATCTGAAGAATAGTTTAATGAGAAAACTCTGCCACCATTAGTTACTAACTTATCATTTATGGATTTTGTTCCAGCATGAAATAGTTTTGCATTTTTAATTTTACCAATATTAATCGGAACTTCATTTTTGTATGAATTTGGATAGCCTCCAGAAGCTATTACTACACCCATTGTTGCTCCTGTTTTCCATGTAATTTTAGGCTCTTCATTGTTCAGAGCTTGCAAAATAGCATCCAAAAGATCTGATTCCATTTGCA
>CENO01035284.1_pt1 | contig 10453 bp, 9 predicted proteins | sample 530271 | NCBI WGS metagenome assembly CENO01 (sample SAMEA2619857, study PRJEB7988) | marine metagenome | biome: marine biome (ENVO:00000447); feature: surface water layer (ENVO:00002042); material: "saline water (ENVO:00002010), including plankton (ENVO:xxxxxxxx)" | depth 5 m | reverse complement strand
TAGATGGAAAAACACAAACGATCAAGGATATAATAGAAAATAAAAACCAAACAGCAAAAGATATTATAAACTCAAAGAAACCAATTATTGTAATAGGAGAGTCTTTTTTAAATTTAAAGCATGCAAAAAATCTATTCTTTGGTCTTAAACATTTTTTATTAATAAATAAAAAATTTACAAATGAATGGAACCCTTTTAACTTCTTAGCAACTAATGCGGCAACAGTTGGAAGTTTAGATTTGGATATAGTAGATGAAACTAATGATTTATTTAAACAACTTAATGAAAATAAATTTAAAATAATTTATTTACTTGGACAAGATAATTTAAGTTTTGATAAAAAAGACGAATTTATAATTTATCAAGGAAGTCATGGTGACAAAGGTGCAGAAATTGCAGATATTATTTTACCAGGTGCTGCTTATACAGAACAATCAGGACATTACACAAATTTAGAAGGTAAAATTCAAAAAGCATTTAAGGCATCTTATCCTCCTGGAGAGGCTAAAGAAGATTGGAAAATAATTAATGATCTAGCTGAACTAATGAATAATCGTAAGCTTTTTAATGATAAAGATGAATTAGAAAGCAGCATGTTCAATTATTTAAATTTGAAAAAAGAAAAAGAAAAAATAGAATTAAATCAACCCTTTGATCAAAATGACTTTGAAAATGAGAATTTAAAAGTTAGTTATAAAGAATATTATTTTTCAAACGTGATAGCACGATCTTCCAAAACAATGTTGGATTGTAATAATTCAAAACTTGATATTAAACGAACTGGGACAGAGGGTTAACAATGGAATATTTAAGCACTATTATTCAAGAAATTTATAAAATTCTATTTTTACTTGTGCCAGTCTTAGTTTCTGTTGCAATGATAGTTTGGTTAGATAGGAGAGTTTGGGCTTTTGTTCAAAAAAGACAAGGCCCAAATGTTGTAGGACCATTCGGATTACTTCAATCTTTAGCAGATGCTTTAAAATATATATTTAAAGAAATTATTATTCCAGCAAGTTCGAATAAAGTAATTTTTGTTTTAGCACCAATTATTACCATGACATTAGCCTTAATTGCATGGGCAGTAATTCCATTTAGTGAAACTCAGGTATTAGCAGACATAAATGTTGGAATACTATATATTTTTGCAGTTTCCTCATTAGGTGTTTATGGAATAATTATGGGTGGCTGGGCATCTAATTCAAAGTATCCTTTCTTAGGATCAATTAGATCTGCTGCGCAAATGGTATCTTATGAGGTATCAATTGGAATAATCATAATTAATGTATTGCTTTGTGTTGGATCACTAAACTTAAACGATATCGTTATGGCCCAAGAGGATATTTGGTTTATAGCTCCTCTTTTTCCAATGTTTGTAATTTTTTTTATTTCTGCACTAGCCGAAACCAATAGACCTCCATTTGATCTACCAGAAGCTGAAGCTGAACTTGTTGCAGGTTATCAAACAGAATATTCTGGAATGATGTATGCAATGTTTTGGCTAGGAGAGTATGCGAATATACTATTAATGTGTGCTTTGGGTTCAATATTATTTTTAGGTGGTTGGTTATCTCCAGTTGATATATATCCATTAAACATAATTCCTGGGGCGTTATGGTTAATATTTAAAATTTTACTTTTATTCATATTATTTGCTTTAGTAAAAGCAATTGTTCCAAGATATAGATATGACCAACTAATGAGATTGGGTTGGAAAATATTTTTACCTCTATCTCTTGCTTATGTTGTATTAACTGCAAGTTATCTTTATTACTTTAATTTATTACCCACAACTTAAATGAAAATAATTAGATTTTTTAAAACTGTATTAATGATTGATTTTATCAGTGGTCTGTTGATTGCTATAAAAGAAATATTTAAGTCAAAGAAAACAATAAATTATCCTTTTGAAAAAGGCAAAATTAGCCCAAGGTATAGAGGTGAACATGCTTTAAGAAGATACCCAAATGGTGAAGAAAGGTGTATAGCTTGTAAATTGTGTGAAGCTGTATGTCCGGCACAAGCAATTACAATAGAGTCCTCACAAAGAGAAGATGGGAGCAGAAAAACTACTCGGTATGATATTGATATGATGAAATGTATATATTGTGGTCTTTGTGAAGAGTCATGTCCTGTTGATGCAATTGTTCAAGGTCCAAATTTTGAATTTTCTACTGAAACCAGAGAAGAGCTTTATTATACAAAAGAAAAACTTCTTGATAATGGAGATAGATGGGAAAATATTTTAGCCGCAAATATCAAATCAGATAATCCCTATAGATAATTTTATGATATCACATGCAATATTTTTTTATATATTTTCAATTATAGCTGTTGTGTCTGCTATTATGGTTACAGTGTCTAAGAATACTGTACACTCAGTTTTTTTTCTTATTCTAGATTTTATTAGTATTTCATGTCTTTTCATAATGATAGGAGCTGAATTTTTAGGAATGATCATGTTGATTGTTTATGTTGGCGCTGTTGCCGTATTATTTTTATTTGTGGTTATGATGTTAAATGTTGCTCAACAAAAAAATCAATGGTTTCTTTCCGAGGAAAGCTCAGGACATATACCAATTGGTCTTATTATAAGTACAATAATTTTTTTTGAATTAATTATAGTAATTGGAGGTTGGAAATATAAGCCAGATTTATTAGATATTAATAATATTTCTTTATCTAACGACTTGAGTAACACGCATTTGTTAGGATCTGTACTCTACACAGATTATATTCATATTTTTCAATTAAGTGGAATGGTCTTACTGGTGGCAATGGTTGGAGCGATTGTATTAACTTTTAGACAAAGATCTGGAGTAAAAAAACAAAGCTATATTGAACAAATATCAAGAGAGAGATCAGAAGGGGTGGAAGTTGTTGAAGTTAAATCTGGTGAAGGAGTTAAGATTAATGATTGATATAGGATTAGGACATTATTTAACTCTTGGTGCAGTGATTTTTACCATAGGTGTAATTGGTATTTTTCTTAATAGAAAGAATATTATTGTTATCTTAATGAGTATTGAGCTAATTTTATTAGCCGTAAATATAAATTTAGTTTCATTTTCGATTTATTTGAATGATATAAGTGGTCAAGTATTTACTTTATTTATACTTACTGTAGCTGCTGCTGAAGCTGCAATTGGATTAGCAATTATTGTGGTTTATTACAGAAATTCTGGAACAATTAGAGTAGAAGAAATTGATAAATTAAAAGGATAGTTAATGGAATTAGCAATTATTTTTCTTCCACTTATTGCCTCTGTAGTTGCTGGTTTTTTTGGGAGATTTATAGGTGATAGAAACTCAGAAATATTTACAAGTTTATTGGTTACTGTATCAGCAATACTTTCAATTTATATTTTTTATCAAGTTTTATTTTTTAGCTACCAAGAAAACATAATTATTGCAACTTGGATAAATTCAGGAACTTTAAACGTAAATTGGTCTATGAATATAGATTCTTTATCAGCAGTAATGTTGGTAGTTGTAACGTCTATTTCAGCTTTAGTTCATATTTACTCTATTGGTTATATGTCTCACGATCCACATAAACCGAGGTTTATGTCTTATTTATCATTATTTACTTTTGCTATGCTTATGCTTGTAACCTCAGATAATTTCATTCAATTATTTTTTGGATGGGAAGGTGTTGGGCTTTGTTCTTATTTTTTAATTGGATTTTGGTTTAAAAAAGAATCTGCAAATGCAGCTGCCATTAAAGCTTTTTTAGTAAATAGAGTTGGAGATTTTGGATTTGCTTTAGGAATATTTCTAATTTTCTATTTATTTGGTACTGTAAATTATTCTGAAGTTTTTGAACAAATTCCAACTATCACTGAAAAAAAATTAAGTTTTTTAGGCTTTGACGTCAAAGCAATAGATCTAATTTGTTTACTTTTATTTATAGGTGCAATGGGAAAATCAGCACAAATACTTTTGCATACTTGGCTACCAGATGCAATGGAAGGACCAACGCCAGTATCTGCATTAATACATGCGGCGACAATGGTAACAGCTGGTGTATTTTTAGTAGTAAGATGTTCACCAATATATGAATTCTCTGAGCTTGCACTTAATGTAATTACTATTGTAGGAATGACCACTGCATTATTTGCTGCTTCTGTAGCATTAGTTCAAACTGATATTAAAAAAATAATTGCCTATTCAACTTGCAGTCAACTTGGTTATATGTTTTTTGCGACTGGAGTTGGTGCTTACAATATTGCAATGTTCCATTTATTTACTCATGCTTTTTTTAAAGCATTATTATTTTTAGGATCAGGATCTGTTATTCATGCTTTTAAAGATGAGCAAGATATTAATGAAATGGGAGGAGTTTGGAAAAATTTACCATATACATACACAATGATGATAATTGGAACTTTGGCACTTACTGGGTTTCCTTTTTTATCAGGGTTTTATTCAAAGGATGCCATTATAGAGTTTGCATATTTGAAAGGAAATACAGTTGGGTATTATGCCGCTGGAATTGGAATATTTACTGCCTTTTTAACCTCTATTTACTCTTGGAGATTAATTTTTAAAACTTTTCATGGAAAATTTAATAACAAGAAAATTAAAATTTCAGATACACACGAGTCTCCTTTGGTGATGTTGTTACCTTTAGTTCTTCTATCTTTAGGAGCAATTTTTGCAGGAATGTTATTTAAAGATTTGTTTGTTGAGCATGGAGAAGCAAGTTTTTGGAAAAATGCTATATTTTTTTTAGAGCCTTTAAGTTCAGAACATCCACCAACATGGTTTTTATTAATGACACCATTGTTAGTCACATTATCTATACCTATTTCATATTATATTTTTGTTAAAAATAAAGAAATTTTAATCAACATAGTCGAAATCAATAAACCATTATATGTGTTTTTAAAAAACAAATGGTATTTTGATGAATTGTACGAAATATTATTTGTTAAATCTTCCAAAAAAGTTGGATCTTTTTTATGGAAATTTTTTGATGTACGTTTAATTGATGGTTTTGGCCCTGATGGGATATCTAATTTTGTTAAACAACTTTCTCAAAAAGCTAATAAATTTCAAAGTGGTTTTATTTATCAATATGCTTTTATAATGTTATTGGGTTTTTCTGCTTTATTAACTTTTCTAATTATTAATAATTAATGAATTTTCCAATACTTTCCTCTTTGATTTTGTTACCAACAATTGGATCTATATTTTTATTTTTTTCAAGAAATAAAGAGGGTAATAATCAAACAATTAAATATGTTGCTCTCTTTACATCAGTAGTAAATTTTTTAATTTCAATTTATCTTTGGTATCAATTTGATCCACTAACATCTGACTTTCAATTTGTTGAAGATAGAAAATGGATTGAAGGATTTGTAAATTATAAGGTTGGAGTGGATGGAATATCTATCTTATTTATTATTTTAACAACTTTTATAACTCCTCTTTGTATAATTTCGGTAAATAATTCTGTTAAAAATAGATTAAGAGATTTCCTAATAGCCATTTTAATTATGGAAAGTTTTATGATTGGAGTTTTTTGTGCTTTAGATTTAGTTGTATTTTATTTATTTTTTGAAGCAGGATTAATTCCTATGTTTTTAATCATTGGTATCTGGGGTGGTCCAAGAAGAATTTATTCAGCTTTTAAATTTTTTTTATATACATTGCTAGGTTCAGTTTTAATGTTAGTAGCAATAATTTCTATTTATTGGATAAATGGAACAACCGATGTTGTAAAATTACTTGAAGTCGGAGTTGATACGAAATATCAAAATTTACTTTGGTTAGCTTTTTTTAGTTCTTTTGCCGTAAAAACACCAATGTGGCCAGTACATACTTGGCTTCCTGACGCCCACGTAGAAGCCCCAACTGCAGGATCTGTTTTATTAGCAGCAATTCTTTTAAAGATGGCTGGATATGGATTTATAAGATTTTCATTAGGTTTATTTCCAGAGGCGTCTGAAACTTTTACGCCTTTAATTTACACATTAAGTGTTATTGCTATAATTTTCACATCATTTATTGCATTAATGCAAGAGGATATGAAAAAACTAATTGCTTATTCATCAGTAGCGCATATGGGTTTTGTAACATTAGGTATTTTTACAATCCAACAGCAAGGTATCGAAGGAAGTATCATTCAAATGATAAGTCATGGTTTAATTTCAGCTGCCCTATTTTTATGTGTTGGGGTTGTTTATGATAGAATGCACTCAAGATTGATTAATACCTATGGAGGAATAATAACCATTGTACCAAAGTATGCAGTGCTATTTATGATATTCACATTGGCGGCACTAGGATTACCTGGAACAAGTGGCTTTATAGGTGAATTTTTAATTTTAATGGGAGCGTTTAAAGATAATTTTTTAGTAGCTGTAATTGCAAGTTTTGGTGTTATTCTAGGAGCAGCATACATGCTCTGGTTATATAAAAGAGTAGTATTTGGTAAATTAGTTAATCAGGAATTAAAAAAAATGTCAGATTTAAATAAATCTGAAATTTTAATTTTATCTTCTTTAGCTATTCCAACTTTATTTTTTGGATTTTATCCTGAACCATTAATGAACACTATAGAAGTTTCAGTTCAAAATTTAATTTATACTTATAATTTAAAGATTAACTAAATGGAAAACTTAAACTTAATATTACCAGAAATATTTATTTCATTATCAATTATGTTTTTATTAATTATTGGGGTTTATAAAAAAGATAGTTCTAAACTTGTTTATAATTTTTCATTAATAATTTTGTTTATCACAGGGGGAATTATTTTTAATGAAACTTTAAATGTTGAAAATGTTTTACTTTTTAATGGGAGTGTAATTATTGATTATTTGTCATCATTTATGAAACTAATCACTATTATAGCGGCTTTGATGGCACTAATAATTTCATCAAATTATTTAAAGACATTTAAAATCCTTAAGATTGAATATCCTATTTTAATTATATGTGCTGTTCTAGGAATGATGGTTATGATTAGTTCAAATGATTTGATTGTCTTTTATATTGGATTAGAACTTCAATCTCTATCATTGTATGTTCTATCTTCATTCAATCGTGATGAAATTAAATCCTCTGAGGCAGGATTGAAATATTTTGTTTTAAGTGCCTTGTCATCTGGATTATTATTATATGGATGTTCATTAATTTATGGTTTTTCTGGGTCTACTAACTTTGAGGTTATTGCAAATAATCTAAATACGAATGAATATGCATTAACTTTTGGTATCGTTTTTATTTTAGTAGGACTAGCATTCAAAATTTCAGCTGTACCATTTCATATGTGGGCACCAGATGTTTATGAGGGTTCACCAACATCAGTAACATTATTTTTTACTATGGTTCCTAAAATAGCAGCATTAACAGTCTTTATAAGATTTCTTTATGTACCTTTTGTAAATTTAATTGATCAATGGCAAATGATTTTAATTTTCTTATCTATAGCATCAATGGTGTTTGGAGCAATTGCTGCTATCGGTCAAAGAAATTTGAAGAGACTAATAGCATATAGTTCTATAGGTCATATTGGTTATACTTTGGCAGGATTAACAACTGGTACAAATGAAGGAATACAAAGCTCTATAATTTATATTACAATTTATATTGTAATGAATTTAGGATTATTTTCTTGTTTATTAATGTTGAAGAGAAATAACAAATATTATGAGACACTTGATGATTTATCAGGACTTTCAAAAAAACATCCTTTGTTATCATTATGTTTATTAGTAGCATTATTTTCATTAGCAGGCATACCACCTTTGGCTGGTTTTTTTGCAAAGTTTTATATTTTTAAAGCTGTAATAGAACAATCTATGTATTTTTTGGCAATCGTTGGTCTTTTATCAACTGTAATAGCTGCTTTTTATTATCTTAGAATAATTAAAATTATATATTTTGATGAAGAAAGAGAAAAATATGATGAAGACCATAGTTTTTGGCTTAAATTTTCACTTTCAGTTTCAACGATATTAATTTTGATTTACTTCATCTTTCCTGGTCAGATTATAGATGTGGTGTCAAAAATTAATATTATTTAATGAAAATTAAACAGTTCAATTTTAAAAATGTCATAAGCACAAACCTTACAGCTATAAGAATAATAAAAGGCACAAAAAAAAAATTTGGATTAGTTATTTCTGAGAAACAAACACAAGGTAAAGGTCAATATGGTAAAAAATGGATATCTTTGAAAGGAAATATTTTTTTATCTTTTTTTTACAAATTGGATAAAATAAATTTATCTACAAATTTATTGACTAAAAAAAATTGTTTTTTAGTGAAAAAAGTTATTTCAAAATATTATAGGAAAAAAATCTCATTTAAATCACCCAATGATTTATTGATTGGTAAAAAAAAGATATGTGGAATTTTACAAGAGATAATAGAAAAATCTAATGAGAGATTTTTAATTGTTGGCATAGGTTTTAACTTAGTAAAAAGTCCAAAAATTAGAAATTATCCAACAACAAATTTGTTTGAAATTACTAATCAGAAGATAAAAAAGAAATTATTTGAAAAACAGCTAAAAATAACTTTTGAGAAATTTTTATCAAAGTACTATAAGACTTAAAAAATGATTATACTAGGTGATATTGGAAATACTGATAGTAAAATTTGTATAGTTAATGATGATTTAAGAATTATAAAAAAAATCTTAATTCCATCAAAAATAAAAACTAATAAGCTTTATAAGTATTTTAAAAAAATTAATTTTAACAAAATTGAAAAAATATTATTTTGTAGTGTTGTTCCATCTTCTTTTAAAGAATTTAAAAATTTTTTTAAAAAAAAAACAAAAGTTAGATGTTATGAATTAAAAGAATTAAATTTAAGATCAATTTTAAAAATTGACGTAAATTATAATCAAGTTGGTTCAGACAGACTTGCTAATGCAATAAGTGTTTCAGATAGGAAAAAAAATTTTATTATTTTAGATTTTGGAACGGCAACTACTTTTGATGTTTTAATAGGCAACAACTATAAGGGTGGAATTATTTCACCAGGGATAAAACTTTCTCTTAATACTCTTTCTGATAAAGCTTCTTTAATTCCAAAAATTAATCTTAAAAAGATTTCAAATGTTATAGGAAAAGACACAACTTCGGCTGTAAGATCTGGTTTTTTTTGGGGATATGCTGGATTAATTGACAATCTAATTAATTTAATTAAGAAACAAACTAGAAAATCTTTTAAAATTATTTTAACTGGAGGATTTTCTAATTTATTTAAGAATTCAGTTAAAGTTAAAGCAAAACATGATGTTGATATTACAATTAATGGTCTCATTAAAGCATCTAAACTTATAAAATAATATGAAAGATGAATTTTTATTTTGTCCACTAGGAGGATCTGGTGAAATAGGAATGAATATGAATTTATTTGGTTATGGTCAGCCAGGTGATCATAAATGGATTATGGTTGATATTGGTGTCACATTTGCTGATGATACTATACCTGGAATAGATCTAATTTATCCAGACCCAGGTTTTATTCAAGAAAGAAGAGAAAATCTTTTAGGGATAATTTTAACACATGCACATGAAGATCACATAGGTGCTGTTGCTCATTTATGGCCTAAGTTGCGATGTAAAATTTATGCCACACCTTTTACCGCTGTTCTTATTAGAGAAAAATTTAGAGAAAAACATATTGATATAACGAATGATTTACAAATTGTAGAATTAAATGGAAAAGTAAATTTAGATTGTTTTGAAGTCGAATATATTACTTTAACTCATTCAATCCTTGAACCTAATGGTCTTAAAATTCAAACACCAGCTGGCGTTGTTTTACACACTGGTGATTGGAAAGTTGATCCTAATCCACTGATAGGTGATGAAATAAATTCAAAAAGATTAAAAGAAATTGGTGATGAGGGTGTTCTTGCAATGATTTGTGACTCAACCAATGTTTTTAGTGCCGGTAGATCAGGATCTGAATTAGATGTGAGAAAAAATATGCTCAATATTATGAGCAGGTTAAAAAAAAGAATAATAATTACTTCTTTTGCATCAAATGTAGCAAGAATGGAATCTGCTTTTTATTGTGCTGAAAAAACTGGAAGACAAATATCTTTAGTGGGCAGATCTATGCATAGAATATATAAAGCTGCAAGACAGTGTGGATATTTAAAAAATACTATTGAGCCAATAGATCCAAGAGAAGCAAAGAATATTTCAAGAGAAAAGATTGTTTATCTTTGTACGGGTAGTCAGGGAGAACCTATGGGAGCAATGATGAGAATTTCAAATTATACACATCCAGATGTATTTATTGAGAAAGATGATGCTGTAATTTTTTCTTCAAAAATTATACCCGGTAATGAAAAAAAATTATACAAACTTCATAATCAATTAGTAAAAGATGGAATTGAGGTCATTTCAGAAGAAAGTGAGTTCATTCATGTATCAGGTCATCCAAATAGAGAAGATTTAAAAGATATGTATAACTGGGT
>CENO01041860.1_pt1 | contig 10506 bp, 11 predicted proteins | sample 530271 | NCBI WGS metagenome assembly CENO01 (sample SAMEA2619857, study PRJEB7988) | marine metagenome | biome: marine biome (ENVO:00000447); feature: surface water layer (ENVO:00002042); material: "saline water (ENVO:00002010), including plankton (ENVO:xxxxxxxx)" | depth 5 m | reverse complement strand
TTTGCAATCATTGAAGGAAAATTTCTTAAAAAGAAATTGTCCTTTCTGTTTTTTCTCCAACCAACTACAAGATCTAATTTCTCATTTATTAGCTTATTTAGAACCTTTGGTATGTCCTTCGGGTCATTCTGCAGATCACTATCCAGGGTTACATAGTATTTCCCTTTAGCTTTATCAAAACCTGCTTGTATTGCCGGTGTTTGGCCAAAATTTTTCGATAGCACAAGCACTCTTAGCTCAGATCTTTCTCGAGAGAGTCTCTTGAGAACATCTCTTGACCCATCCGTACTTCCATCATCAACAATGATCAATTCCCAGCTACGCTCACTTTCTCGCATAGCTTGAAATACTCGACTTACAAAAGTCTCTATGTTTTCTGATTCATTAAAAACTGGTGAAATTATTGAAACTTCTATGTTTTGATCCATCTGTAAAATAAATTATAAAAAAATACTCCTAAGAAAATTCCTATGAATGCTCCTATTATAACTTGGCTTAGTAGATGTTTGATTAAAAAAACTCTAGACAAAGCAACAAGTGCTGAAGAAATAAAATAAATTGAAGATATGTATTTATTTTTAATAGTTAAATGCAATAACGTAGAAAAAAGAAAGAAATTAATAGCATGGTTTGATGGCATTCCAGTTGTTTGAGATCCGCACTCTTTTAGTATGAGACCCTTTTCCATAAATATCTCACTGTATCCATAACAAGGACGTGTATCTGAAAGCAGCTCTTTAAGAATATTTCCAGTTAAATCGCCAAGTGAAGTAGCGATACATATAAATATAAAGATTTTAAATTTCCTGATATGGTAAAAATAAATTCCTGCTAATAAAACTAGAATAGCTGCAAACCATCTAGTTGAAACAAAGCTAAAAAAACTATCAAAATATTGAAATTGAGCAAGCCAAATTGAAAATTCTACATCTAAATTCATTAAAAATATTCCGTTACATCAAAGAAGATAATACCAATCCAGGCTAAACAAACTAAAAAGTAAGAAAAATATTTACCCATATTCCCTTCCATTAAATGTGATTTAAATTTTTCAAATGACAAGGCTGATCTTACAACCAGAACCAGACCAAGACTAGCCAATATATCAGTGAACCAATGCGCAGCTATTATCACTCTTGATAAGGCAACAAAAACGGCAAAACTTATAGCCAAAAAACATATTAGCTTGCTAATTTTTGCGCTATTCCCTTGAGATGCCAGGTGTAGCCAAATTAAGATAGTCCCAAAAATTGTTGCGGCATGTCCACTTGGAAAGGCAGCATATCTGAATATTGGATCAAGATAATTTATGCCTTCAATTGTTTCTAAAGCTGGTCTAGTGAAATAAAAGATTTCTTCTTTCATGATTTGGGTAGCCAAACCTATATATATTCCTGAAAGAATTAAAGCTTGCATCGGAACATATAGCATTTCTTTGAGCTTATAAGATATAAATGATAAAAATGGGATAACCAGCGCTACAACAAACCAACCATTCCCAAATTCTGTGAAATAACTAAAAAAAGTTTCACTAAACAAGAAATTGTTAAAAAGTTTTAATAGGGCCAAATCGAAATCTGGAAAAAATTTTAAGCTAAAAGCAAGACTAAAAATTAATAGTCCTAAAAGAAGATCTTTATTCATTTTTATCAGTTTTTATTTCAATGATTAAATAATTTTCGCTTTCTTTGATAACTTCAAAAGGAAGATCAATCTCATTTAACTTATCCTTTCTTGTTAAAATAAGCGAATCAAATCTTGGTCCCCTAAATGATTTTTTCTTTGCGTAAAATGCGTAGCTTGGCTTATTTATTTTATGCATTGAGACTTGCTTATTTCCGTCACGAGCATAGAGGCCCAGTTCTTTGATATCTCCTTGAGTTGCTAAATGTAAAAATGGTGCAATCTTGAAAGACAATATAACCGTAAATGATAGAGCAGCTATTTTCTTTATTTTTGCAGCATCATATTTCAAAAAGAAAGACACAATAATGCTCAATAAAGTAATACTTATAAGCGCTTTATAAACATAATCATCAGCAAAGGTATTAATCGCAGTTAAAGAGACTTCATACGTTTGCACAACTTCTATTAAATACGCTAAATAATAAGGTAATGCTAAAAGAAAAGACCAAATTAGTAGCTGGAAAATCAACGCTAAGATAGATAAGGATTTCCCTGCTATTTTTAAATGATATTTTTCAATGAAATAAGCTGCTGGGGTTAATCCGTAGATCAAATAATGAGGTAATTTAGTGCTTGAAAATGAAAAGAATACTAAAACAAATAAAAACCAAATTCCAAAAAACATGTCTAATTTATTGGCTCTAAACTTAGAGCTCAAAAAACCTTTTAGAAAATCAGTAAAAAAAGGCAGAACTAAAAACGGCAATATTATTAAATAATAATAAATTGGCCCTGCATGACTTTCAAAAGTATTTGAAAATCTTCCAAAAGATTGGCCTAAAAATAGATAAGTAAAGGCATCTAAATCTAATCTCAAAAAAATCAAAGACGTCCAAGGAATAATGATCGAAAAGAAAATGACCCATGGTTTATAGCTCGAAATAGCTTTAAAGAAAATTTTTGTCTGCCTAAGAAATAATGAATAGAGAAAAAGAATCGTACCCGCTAAGAGGATAATTATCAGGCCTTTAACTAAAAAACCTAGGCCAGTGAATATTGCTGCGTTATTAAGATGAGAGACTTTTTGATTTTGAGTATATTTGTATAGCGAAATTAGAGTTAGAGTAATTAAAGTGTTTAAAAAAGCATCTGCTGTTGCGGCAAAACTCATCAAAAATATTCCAGGAAGTGTAAAGAAAATTAAAAATATATTTGTTCCCGTGAACTTCCTGTCCTGCTCTTTTACAAAAGATGCAAAACTATAGGCCCATACCAGAGATACAAGAAAAGATGGAAATCGTAAAGCAAATTCATTTGCTCCAAAAATACTTATAGATATTGCTTGAATCCAATAACTTAAGATTGGCTTCTCTAATCTTAAGTCATCGCCTATGGTAGGAATAAAATATTGTTTATCTATCAACATCTGCAAAGATGTAGCAGCAAATGCACCCTCGTCCAGATCAAAAATTCCTAAAAATAAAAATGGAATAAAGCAGATGAGGAGAGTAAATAAAGCAATATTTCTTAGAGATCCTGTCATTTAAGTTGAAATAAACTTTTCAATTAAATAATACAAAGAAATGAATGATGTTGCTGTAAATATAGCAACACTTATGCCATGAATAATTTTAAAAAATACGCCGTTTGTGTCTACTTTTACGTTGTTGAGCATCAAGCCAATAATCAAATTAAAAAGATTAAATCCTAGAAGAACAAGCATCACAAGATTCTTCGTACTTGACCAAATTAATTCGTATCCACCTAATTGAAAGAAATAAATAATGCTTAAATATGCAAGCAACATTAGAACAATGAATAAATGAAATCTAAAGAAGAAAGATCTTAAAAAGAATCTTAAAGACTCATCATCTAAACTAGCTCGAGCGGCTGGACTTACTACCAAAGGAGTAAGCCAAATTCCACCCACTATTGCTGCGAGTATTGTCTGTAAAGCTATATCAACAAACATCTTTTCAAAGTTGGCGATCCGGAAGGGACTCGAACCCTCGACCTCCTGCGTGACAGGCAGGCATTCTAACCAAACTGAACTACCGGACCGCGAGTTGTAGATTTTGGTACAAATGTTGAATTAATACAACTATTTTCTTTTTATTTGTTGAGAATCATTCTCATTTAAAAGTTGAATTTTGGCTTTTTGGGCAATAAAATATGCCTAATCTAATTAATTAATTAAATAGAGAGGAGAAATAATGGAAATTACATTAGCAAATGATTTCACTGCCTTTTCTTTTTGGGTCGCTACAGCAGTAATGTTTATGGGCGCCGCTTTTTTCTTTATGGAAAGAAGCACTGTTAATAAAGAATGGCAGACTTCGCTTACAGTCGCGTGTCTTGTATGTTTAGTTGCTTTTTGGCACTACCTATACATGAGAACGGGATACATGGCCAGTGGTGAATCACCAACTGAGCTTAGATATGTAGATTGGCTTATAACAGTCCCTCTACAGATTGTAGAATTTTACTTAATATGCGCAGCAGTATCTGCTGTAAGTTTAAGTGTATTTTGGAAGTTACTAGCAGGTTCGCTTGTTATGCTCGTCGGAGGATACATGGGTGAAGCAGGTCATTTAGACGCAACTGTTGGTTTTGTTATAGGTATGGTTGGATGGGCTTATGTCATCTGGCTGATCTGGGCAGGTGATGCAGCGCAAGCAGCAGACGGTGCTAAGAACGAAAACCTATCAATGGCTTTCAATGGTATTAAATGGATTGTAACTGTTGGTTGGATAATCTATCCAATAGGTTACTTCATGGGTTACATGATGGATGGAGTAGACGTAAGTGGTCTAAACTCCCTATATAACCTTGCTGATGTTGTTAACAAATTCTTATTTGGATTGGTTATCTGGCATGCAGCTATGAGAGACTCTGGTGTAGCTAAAGGCTAAACCAATTTCTTGAATTAAAAAGCCCGCATTAGCGGGCTTTTTTTTTGCTAAAATTTATTTAATGAATAAAGAATCATTTTTCTTAATATTTGTTGCTTTTGGAGTATTTCCTGTTTCACTAATTTATGGTGGCCACCCTGCTATTAGCATGCCTTATTTTTATGGTATTGAGGTCAATACCATAAATCTATCAAATATACTTAGAGCAATTATGGGTTTATATATTGCTCTATGTGTTTTTTGGGTAATTGGTGCTCGTTACGAAAAATTACGTTTAGCAGCTCTTTGGAGTTTGGTAATTTTTATGATTGGAATAGCTTCAGGAAGAATATTAAGCCTTGTCCTTGATGGAATGCCTTCATCTCTTTTTATATTTTATACATTTGTTGAAATTATGGCTGCAATAGTTGGTATTAAACTAATAAACGACAAACAAAAGGGTTGAAGTGGTCTATGATCTCAAAACAGGTTAATTAAGATTTATCTTTGTTAAACCTTTCTGTTCTGTTGAAAATAAAAATTGTATGCATCAGAGTTGCAGCTAATTTATCGTCTTTATCAAATATACTCCCCTGAACAGTGGCAATTGTTTTTCCCTTTTTTATTAGATTTGCTGTGGCAGTGACTGTGCTCTTAAAAAGAGGTCTATGGTGATGCGAATGCAAATTTACTGAACTTGGGTATATTGTTCCTTTTGATTCTATCACTAGAAGTAAGGCGGTTACGTCATCTAACATTGATGTCATCATTCCACCCTGAACTGATCCATCAGGATTTAGGGTTTCGTCAGGAAATTGTGCTTCAAGTTTTAGAAACCCATCTTTATATTCTAAAAGTTTAAATTGGAATATTTTTCCGGTACCACTTTTTTCTTTATGAAAGGCTAAAGCTTTTTCTATGTGTTCTTTCATAGCGATTAATAAAATTAAATCTTATTTTAGAGTAAATCAAACTTTTTAGTTATACTCATCTCTCTTTAAAATTTAATTCTCATGAAAACACTATTACTTGATCTTGGCGGCACACATCTTCGAGCAGGATTTGCAAAAGATCATGAAAAAGAAATTTTAGATATGAAGAAAATTAAAATTAATGAGATTGGATCCATAGAGTCATCAATAGAAGATCTTGTTAGCCAAATAGAGCCCCAAGAAATAATTTTTTCTGCTGCTGGACCAAGAAAAGAAAATACAATAAAAATGACTAACAGAAATTTTAATATTGATGGTGATGAGCTTTCAAAAAAATTTGGGATCCAATGCCATCTTCTAAATGATTGGGAATCAATAGGGTACTGTATACCTACTTTAGCAAGTCACGAAATTATTGAGATTAAAGAAGATTTAAATAAAAAGAATGAGTCTTTAATGGCTATAGGTCCAGGCACAGGTTTGGGGTGTGTGCAAATAAAGTATAAAAAAGATATCCCTAATATATTTTCAACTGAAGTTGGAAATACAAGACAATATAATTCTTTTCTAAATGAGCATTTCAAGTTATCAGATACAGACGAATTTCATTATCTTGAACATTACATCTCTGGCTCTGGTCTAAAAAAAATATATTTTATTAAAACTCAAAAAGATATTAGTCCTGAAGAAATATTAGATAGATATGGCAATGATGAAGCTTGCACTAATGTTGTTGATGATTTTATAGAAGCTTTTTATAAAATCTTGAGTGACCTAGCATTAACATTCTTGATCAAGGGAAAAATTTATTTAGTGGGAGGATTGATGAGAAGTTTATGTAATTTAAAATCGATGAGAGAAAAAACTGAAAATTTTATAAATCATCCTTCAGATGAGCATAATAAAATCTTAAAAAATTGTGGAATTTACCTAGTAAAAAAAGAACATACACCTTTGTATGGAAACTTAAACTATGCAAGAATAAGGACCATTAATGAATAGCTTAGATTTTATCATTGTAGGCATTTATGCAATTGTATTAATTTTAATTGCAACCTTTATATCTAGATCTAAAGATGGCAAGAAAAAAACCGCTGAAGATTATTTCTTAGCTGGAAGGTCTCTTCCTTGGTGGGCTATAGGTACTTCACTTATTGCAGCAAATATTGCGGCTGATCAAATAATTGGCATGAATGGAGATGGTTATGCGATGGGGATAGCAATTGCCACTTATGAATGGACTGCTGCAATTGCTCTTATAGTAATTGCAAAATTTTTATTACCAGTCTATTTGAAACAAAAGGTCTTCACTATGCCTCAACTTCTTTCACAGAGATATAACAATAGAGTGAGTATGCTTTTAGCTGTCTTGATGCTAATCATGTATGTGATGGTGATAATGCCAACTATTCTTTGGTTAGGTTCTAAAGCCATCAATAATCTTACTGATCTTGATCTAATTTTAGGCATGATCTTACTGGGAGCTTTATCTCTCGCATATTCATTGTATGGAGGTCTTAAAGCAGTAGCTTTTACTGATGTAATACAAGTTGCTCTTTTAATATTTGCAGGGTTATATGTTTCTTATGTAGGTTTAAATATAATTTCCGATGGGCAAGGTGTTATTGCAGGTTTCTCGCAAATGCTTGTTGATTACCCAGAAAAATTTGATGCCCTTCTGTCTTATGTTCCTTCTCAAGAAGATCCAGTTGCTTACGATAATTATGTAAAGCTGCCTGGAATTTGGGTGCTGTTTGGAGGTATGTGGGTCGCACATTTTTACTACTGGGGAACTAATCAATACATCACACAAAGAGCATTAGGCGGTAGAAGTTTAGATGATGCTCAAAACGGGCTTATGTTTGCTGGATTTCTAAAACTATTAATGCCTGTAGTTGTGGTTTTGCCAGGTCTAATCGCAGTATCAATTGCACCAAATTTAAGTGATAGAGCAGATGCATACCCTACAATGCTACAGTTACTCCCTAATGGTATTTTAGGCTTAACCTTTGCGGCATTAGTTGCAGCTATTGTTTCTTCATTAGCATCCTTAACAAATAGCATGAGTACTATTTTTACAATGGATGTATATAAAAATATTAAAGGTGAGGTTCAGGATTCAAAATTAGTAAATATTGGAAGAATTGCAGGAGTCGTTGGATTAATAATTTCGATCATTGTTGCTCCAATATTTTTGGGGAGCCTAAAATCAGCCTTTCAATATGTTCAAGAATACATGGGATTATTTAGTCCTGTAATATTGTTTGTTTTTCTGTCGGCAATATTTGTGCCTAAATCAAATTCAACTTCAGTATTGTGGGGTTCTTTCGTAGCGCTTATTTTAGGTGTTCTAATGAAAATATATGTAGCAAATACTACTGAATCTATTATTGAACCATTTATGCATCAAATGCTAATTTCATTTATTGCTGCATTTTTAGTTAGTGGTCTTTTATCCTCCAACACTAAGGATAAGAAAGTGTTTGCAATTAAAAGTAAAGATTTTGAAACATCAAAAATTTTTAATGTTGGATCTTCATTTATCGTAGTTGCAATTATTGCAATTTATCTGTTCTTTGATGGTAGTTTTGTCTAAAAGATGAAAAAAGTTTTAAATTTAGTTTTTCTTTCAATGTTCTGCTTTAGTGCTGACTGGAGTAGAGAGAATTCTTGTCCTGCTGGTAATGAACCTTTTGTACAATCAATTCTTTCTTCAATGACCGTTGAAGAAAAAGTTGGTCAAGTAGTTATGGCTGATATAAGTACGATTTCTCCAAGTGATTTAAATCAATTCCCAATTGGAGGTATTTTAAATGGAGGGAATAGCTCACCAAACAACAATCAAAAAGCTTCTCCAGATGAATGGAAAAAACTTGCTCAAGATTTTTACGATGCTTCTGTTTCAGTAGGTGGTGCCAATATACCAATTCTATGGGGGACGGATGCTGTTCATGGACATTCAAATGTTTTCGGAGCAACAATTTTTCCACATAACATAGGACTTGGCGCAACAAACAACCCTAAACTATTAGAAAAAATTGGTGAAGTCGTAGCTAAAGAAGTTTTAGCTACTGGTATCTATTGGACTTTTGCTCCAACAATTGCAGTGCCCCAAGACTATAAATGGGGAAGAACTTATGAAGGATTTTCTCAAGATCCAGAAATAGTCGGCTCATTAGGTAAAGCATTTATTGAAGGCCTTCAAGGAACAGGAAGCAATTTTTTAGACAACACAAAAATCCTAGGAACAGCAAAACATTTCTTAGGAGATGGAGGCACACATATGGGTGTTGATCAAGGCGATACGAGAATTGATGAAGAATCTTTTAAGAATATTCATGGAAAACCTTATTTTGATGCACTAGATGCATGCATTCAAACTGTCATGGCTAGTTATAACTCATGGAATGGTTTAGAAGTTCACGGACATAAATATTTATTAAGTGATGTTTTAAAAGGTCAAATGCAATTTGATGGATTTGTTGTTGGTGACTGGAATGGGCATGATGAAGTTGAAAACTGCACGACCGAAAGTTGTGCTGCTGCATTAAATGCTGGTGTAGATATGTTTATGGCGCCTGAAACATGGAAAGAGATTTATCAAAACACTCTTGCACAAGTTAATTCAGGAGAAATTTCTATGCAAAGACTTGATGATGCAGTAAGAAGAATCCTGATAGTAAAAGAAAGATTAGGCTTGTTTTCAAATACCCAACCAAAAAACTCTGCATTTAACCAAGTTGGTACAGCTGACCATAAGGCTGTTGCAAGAAAGGCTGTTAGAGAGTCTATGGTTCTCTTAAAAAATGAGAATGTTTTACCATTGGATAGTAATCTAAAAGTTTTAGTTGTTGGTCATGCTGCTGATTCATTAAAAATTCAAACAGGTGGATGGACTCTAAATTGGCAAGGAACAGAAAATACTAATGAAGACTTTCCTAAATCAATAAGCCTCTATGAAGCAATAAAAGAAATAGTTGGGAGCAATAATGTTAGACACGTTCAAGATATAATTTTTGATACCACGACATATGATGAAGAAGTTAAACCAAATTATGCTGACTATGACGTAGCTCTGGTGGTTTTTGGTGAAGAGCCATATGCAGAATGGCAGGGTGACAGAGGTTCTCTTGGTTTCACTCAGTCAAAACAAATTAGACAATTAGAGCTTCTTAAAAAAGCTGATATTCCAACTGTTTCAATATTCTTTTCAGGAAGACCAATGTGGGTCTCGAAAGAAATTGAATTATCTGATGCATTTGTTGTGGCTTGGTTACCTGGAACAGAATCTAGAGGGATGACAGATGTTATTTTTGCTAAAGAAGATGGAAATATAAACTTTAATTTTAAAGGGAAGCTGCCCTATTATTGGCCTAACGATCCTTTTGATGAAATCACTAAAGATAATGCAAAGTATCAGCTAGGTTTTGGTCTAGTTTATTAGCTTCCTTCTAGATCTAGTCTTTTTTCTGAAATCAGAATTCCTGTAAGGTCTCCATAAGCCCAAAATCCTGACTTAATTTGAACTTCTCCAATCCTAAAACAAACATTGTAAGAACCTTGATTATTTTTACCACTTTTTTTTGGGCATGAACCTAATGCAAATACAGGAAATTCAATTGAACTCAGTTCTTCAACATCCCTTACTCTGCCATTAACAATAATAGCGCCCCAAGAATTTGTTTTAGCAATTGAAACAAGATTGTCCCCTATAAGACCAACATTATCTGAAGCATTGCCCTCAATAAATAAAACTCTACCGAGTCCATCCTTTTGTAAAATGCTTTTGGCTAATGAATTATCATCTGGACATTCCACGGTAATTATTTCTCCACAAAAATAATTTTTAGCGCCAAAAGATCTGAAATCTAATAAAAAGGGTGTTTCTGGGAACTTGTCAGAAATATCTGCGGTATTAACCAAATAAGACATATTTTAATTCTTACATAAAATTAAGTAATTGGAATCAAAAAAAATTAATAATTATTTAATGTGACAAATCTGTAACATTAATTTAATTAATGCTCTTTCTTTATTAAAAGAGAGTACAATTTGGG
>CENO01000109.1_pt1 | contig 10617 bp, 9 predicted proteins | sample 530271 | NCBI WGS metagenome assembly CENO01 (sample SAMEA2619857, study PRJEB7988) | marine metagenome | biome: marine biome (ENVO:00000447); feature: surface water layer (ENVO:00002042); material: "saline water (ENVO:00002010), including plankton (ENVO:xxxxxxxx)" | depth 5 m | reverse complement strand
ACTTTAATTATATTTATTTCGAAGAGCAAATATAAAAAGAAAAGTACAAATAAGTGAATAAATGGAAAAATATAAAAGAATAGTTTCAATTGTTAGGTCTAAATCCAATAGACCTCCAAAAATCACTGGCCCGATTGCAGAGCCAAAAACTGTCAAGGCACTCAATAAACTTTTTATTGAACCTAAAAATTGCGTACCATATAATTCTGCGATTATTGCTGGATGAGATGTATAAGTAAAACCAGAGCTCAGTCCAAGAAAAAACATATAAGGTATTACAGTATACGCTTCTCGAGATAATATTAAAAAAAATAAAGAAATGATTATAGGCACCAAACTATAAATCACTAATGTTTTTGCTGAAAATTTATCAATCAACGATCCTATAAATATTGCAAATAATGAAACTGAAATTGAATAAACAAAATAATTTCCAGTGATCCATAAATGTGACCATTCCTTACTATCTGCAATATTTAAGTGATGAAAGAATAACGTTGTAAGAATTATGCCAGGTGCCATTAGACCTGGCACCATTAAATAAAATCTAAAATCTTTTAAAACTTCTGCCCTTGTGAAAGATCTAACCGTAGAAATATTATTATTTATACTAATTTGATCTTCAGGAATATTTGCAGTTTTTTCAATAAACCTCTCTTTGTATCCATTTAAAAGCAAAACAATTACTGGAAACAAACAAAAGAGAATAAAAATAGACGAGCTCAAATAAGTTAAACGCCAACCAATTAATGAAATTAATATAATTACTACAAAAGGTAGTATTGCCTCACCAATCGCCATTCCTAAAGATCCGATAGCAATAGCAGTTCCTCTTTTTTCAGAAAAGTATCGAGCCATTGTGGTTACAGAAATATGTGATGTAAGCCCTTGCCCTGTTTGCCTAAGTAAAAATACTGCAAATATTAAAAAAAAATAACCAGATACTATTGAAATAAAAAAACAAGAAAAAACTAACGCTATTACTGAAAAGTAAGTATAAAAGTTTAATCTATAATAATCTATTAAACTACCAGAGTAAGTTAAAATAATAGCACTTAACAATGTTCCTATAAGATATATAGTTCCCCATGAAGTATGAGATAAGCCATATTCAAATTGTATAGATGGACCAAATAATGATATGAAAAAGGTTTGTCCAAAACTTGAAGTAAAGGACATAATAATTCCAAATAATAAAAGCCTAGAATTTTGATAAAAAAATTTAAAATGCATAAATTAAACTAAAAAATTTTTGCTTTTAAATTAAGAAATTAAAAAACATTAATTCTACCTTTTTTAATTTTTTTATTAGAAGATAAAATTTCAAATAAACTATAGAAAAACACACTAATCATTACTACTAAACCTCCATAAAGGGTATTTGTTGAAACTTTTTCATTAAGGAAAATAAAAACCCAAAATGGTCCTAATGCAAATTCAAATAACATAAAAAATGTTACTGATGATGCATATAAATACCTAGTTGCATAAATAAATATATAATTAACAAAACCTGATAAAATGCCTCCCCAAATAAAACAAAGAAACATTTCATTGATTGGAATTTTAATAAAATTGTATGTCATTATTAATGTAATCCACGATACCATTAATCCAGCAATTAAAAGTGTTGGAAGCATATCTAATTTTCTAAACTTTCTTAGAGTAATTGCAAAACATGAAAAGAATAAAGCTGTTCCCAAAGCCATTATATTTCCAAAAAACTCACCTAATGCTAATCCTTCTGAAATCATCAAAACTATTCCAGCAAAGGCTATAATCATGATTATAATTGTTCTTACAGAAAGATTTTCATTTAAAAAATAAAAAGCTAATATAGCTGTAATAAAAGGTATTGCACTAAGAGTAAACAAAGCATTAGCAACTGTAGTATTTGCAAATGCATGTACAAACATAATATTCGCAAAAGTATAAAATATAGCAGCTAAAATGCCTGGAAATCCAATACTTTTAAGGTTAATTAAAAAAAACTTTCTATATTGAAAAACTAAAATAATCGATATTGAAATACTAAAAAAAATTGACCTATAAAAAATAATTTGCCATGCATTAGCAACTTCAATATTCCTCATAATCAAGCCACCAAAACTTATAGCAATGGAAGAAAATAATAATAATAATATTGATATTGATTTACTGTTAAACATGTCTAAAAAGTTGATTAAATTTGACTCTTGAGAACTAGTTTAAATTTTAATCAATGTCTAATACTTTATTTAAAACTTATAATTGTAAAATATAATTAATAAGTTAAAAATTCGAAGTATATAATAAAATTTGCATTTACAGGATTAAGGCAATCAAAACTCTGAAAAATATGTACTTAAAAGGCATTTATGATGCCTCAAATGTTCCAGGCTTTGCACTTGGCAGCACAATGATGGGATTTTCTATTATTGCTAAGGAAGCAGGCTTTAATTTTTGGATGGTTATGCTTACAACTGCTACTGTTTGGGGAATGCCAGGGCAAGTTGCATTTGCAGGCTTATATGCAGTTGGAGCTTCACTTTTTTTAATTTTTATAGCAGTAACACTTGCAAACATGAGAATGATGTTAATGGTTATATCTGGTGCAAACATTCTTAATATAAAAAAATATAAATTATCACTTTTTAGACAGGTAATAATTTTTCATTTAATGGCAATAACCAGCTGGGCTCAGATTGGGCATATGAAAGACAAGTTAATTGATGATGACTTAATAAAATATTATACTGGTTTTTCAGTTTCAATTTTTATGTTTGGAATGACAGGCACATTAATTGGATTTTATATTGGTGATATAATTTCAAATGAAATTCTGAGAATTTTAATTTTTATCACACCTCTATATATTCTACTTTTAGTTGTAAACTCAAAAGACACTTTAAACAAAATTTCAGTATATTTGGGTGGCCTCCTTGTGATAATTTTTTACCCTTTCGCGGGCACTTGGAGTATTTTAATATCTGGAATATTGGGAGGATCTATAGCTTTATTATTAACATATAAATTAAAAAAATAAATTTATGAATATTGAATACACAAATTTAGAGAAAGTTTTAGCAATTGTATTAGCTTGTTTAGCAACAGGTATTTGGCGTTTAATTGGAGCTATATTTTATAATAAAATTTCTGAAGACGGCATTTTGATAAAATGGATTAATGCAGTTGCATATTCTATGGTTTCAGCAGTTATGATGATGATATTAGTATATCCTTCTGGTATTTTAGCAAATACATCAATTGAACATAGATTAATAGCACTTGGTATTGGAATTTTGTTAATGGTGTTATATGGAAGGCTAATTTACGCAATCTTAATTTCTATGATAAGTTTTGGTATTTTTGTAACTTATTTATAATTATTGATTAAATAAGCTTTCAATTCCAACGTCTTGAGCCGCTACATCTTTTAATAATTCAATTTCAATATCTTTTTCTATAGTCCAACCTGGAGGGGCAAGTTCCATTTGCCCACTTCGCATTGCAAATATATAGGCTTTAAATGCTTTTTTAGCATTATTTATGTTGTATTCTGGCGAGGCAGTTCCTTTTAATTCTTTACTAAATAAACCAGTTAAGTTTCTTTTTGTTTTAGGATTTACAAAATTTATTTTATAACAACAAAATCCTGTAAGATAGTCAAATGAAGCCTCACCAACTTCTAATTCATTAAGCATCAAAATATATTGTTCTGCGGCTTCCTGAAATAGCTCAGGGTCGATTTTTTCATATTCTTTTGAAATTGCATCAACATATTTATGAGACAAAGCAGGTAACGTTGTATTTTTTGCAATAAACTCTGTAGCAATCATGCCGCTACTAAGATTAAAAATCCAATCTGGACAGTAAGAACTCATAAATTACCTTAAATAATCTTTTATATATATATGATTTCTTATTAAATGTTTCAATAGATATATTCTAGCATAATATGTAAATTTTTCATAATTATTTCATATTATCTGACTATGTAATAAACTCATACTCATGGCTAATAAAGATCAGTATTTATGTCTACTTATCATGGGTTTACCTGGATCAGGCAAAACAACTGTAGCAAAGATTTTATCCAAACAATTGAAAGCAGTCTTCATAGAAGCAGATGATCATCACTCAATACAAAATATTATAAAAATGTCAAAAGGGCATCCATTAACTGATCTAGATAGAAAAAAATGGTTATCGAGCATTTTAAATAAAGCAAGAGAAAGCCTTAAAAGTCAAAATGTGGTTATTGCATGTTCAGCATTAAAAGAAAATTACAGAAAATTTTTAAGCTCTTTAAACTTTAAATTAGTTTATCTTAAAATTGAGCACAATTTAGCGTTGGATAGAATTTTAAAAAGGAGAAACCATTTTATGCCTTCATCTCTTTTAGAAAGTCAGATTAAAATTTTGGAGGAGCCTAAAACAGCACTAGAAATTGATAGTAATCTTACTGTAAAAGAAATAAGTGAAATTATAACTAATAAATACGGTTTAAAATAAATGGTGAGCCGTGCAGGATTCGAACCTGCGACCCAGTGATTAAAAGTCACTTGCTCTACCAACTGAGCTAACGGCCCATACCATAAACGCAAACTAGTAAATGATTTAGAATGAATCAAGTAATAAATTTAATAAATAAATTTTATTTTTTTTTACTTTCTAAATGATCCATTACAATTTTTGGAACAAAAGATGATACGTCACCTCCTAAAGAATGGATCTCCTTAACAAACCTTGAAGCAACAAATTGTTGATTTTCTGACGCCATCAAAAAAATTGTTTCAAAATCGCTTGATAAACGCGTGTTGATACCTGCCATTTGAAACTCATATTCAAAATCAGAAAGCGCTCTTAATCCCCTTAGGACAGCTACAGCTCCTACTTCAATCACATGATCAACAAGTAAACCTTTAAATCCTCTTATTTCAATTTTATCTAGGTCTTTTTCATTTAAAATTACGTCTGATATAATTTTAATTCTTTCATCCAAATTAAAAAGAGCACTTTTATTATTATTCTCAGCTACAGAAACAATAATTTTGTCAAAAAGCTTGGAAGATCTTTTTACAACATCAAGATGACCAAAAGTAAATGGATCAAAAGTTCCTGGATATACTGCAATTTTTACTGTCATAGTTTTCGTATATAAGTCTTTTGATAGGACTTAATCTTCCTCCTCATCCTCTTCTTCCTTAACACGATCAACGGAAACTACTTTTTCTCCTTCATTAAGAGTAAAAAGATTTACGCCTTGAGTTTTTCTTCCAGCAACACGTATTGTATTCCCCTCTCCTCCATCAACTGAAATCCTAATGATTTTACCCTGATCCGTGGCTAACATAAGTTGTTCACCCTCTAAAACAGGGAATGATGCAATAACATTACCGTTCTTTTTTGAAATTTCAATATTTGCAATACCTTGACCACCTCTTCCAGTTTTTCTGTACTCTGACGATTTAGAGCGTTTACCAAAACCATTTTCAGTAACTGCTAATATAAACTCTCTTTCATCATTTGTTAAAACAGATAAACTTACGACATAATCTCCCTCTTTTAATTTTATACCGCGAACACCCATTGAATCCCTGCTATTGAATACTCTAAGGTCTTTAGTGGCAAATCTTATCGCCTTCCCTTTATTAGTAGCTAGAATGATATCACTATCATCAGTGCACGGAACAACGCCAATTAATCTATCGGAATCTCCTAGTTTCATTGCAATTTTTCCATTTGCCCTTATGTTTGTAAAATCTGACAGTCTATTTCTTCTTATACTTCCTGATGATGTAGCAAAAACAACAGAAAGACTATCCCATTTCTCAGTTTCATTAGGCATTGGCATAATAGTCTGAATATTTTCTTCATTTGATATGGGCAATAAATTTATCATAGCTTTACCCATTGATGTGGGAGATGTTTCAGGTAATTTATAACATTTTAATTGGTGAACAATTCCTGATGATGTAAAGAAAAGAATTGGTGTGTGGGTATTAGCAATAAAAAGTCGAGTTACAAAGTCCTCGTCTCTTGTTTTCATTCCAGCTTTACCTTTGCCACCCCTTCTTTGAGCTCTGTAGGAGTCTAATGGAACTCTTTTTATGTAACCTTTGTGACTAACTGTTACAACCATATCCTCCTGCTGAATAAGATCTTCATCATCTGCATCAATGGCATGATCACTTATTTCAGTTCTTCTTTTGCCGTCTAATTTTTCTTTAGTGGCAATCAGCTCAGACTTTAATAATTTCATGAGAACTTCTTTTGAAGAGAGTATTTCTAAATATTCCGTAATTTTAACAGCAAGTTCTTGAGTTTCTTGAACAAGTTTGTCCCTTTCCATACCTGTTAATCTTTGGAGTCTAAGTTCTAAAATTGCTTTAGCTTGTTCCTCAGATAAATGGTACTTTCCATCTTTAACAATATGTTGAGGATCATCAATAATTTTTATAAACTCTTCGATACCTAATACTGGCCATGCCTTGGATGTAAGAGATTTTTTTGCTGTATCTGCATCTGGGGATGAACGAATTAGTGATATAACTTCATCAATACTTGTTAATGCAACCATGAGCCCTGCAAGTATGTGTGCTCTCTCTCTAGCTTTATTTAAGTGAAACCGTGTTCTCTTATATATAACCTCTTCTCTAAATGCTACAAAAGCAGAAAGAACTTCTTTGAGCCCCATCTGCTCTGGCTTTCCTGCATTTAATGCAAGAAGATTTACAGAAAATGCTGTTTGAAATCGTGTATGCCTAAAAAGTTGGTTTAATATCACATTAGGATCACTATCACGTTTTATTTCAACTACTATTCTTAGACCATCTCTATCAGATTCATCTCGTAAATCTTGAATACCTTCAATTGTTTTTTCTCTAACTAATTCTCCAACTCTCTCCAATAACTGTGATTTATTAACTTGATAAGGAATTTCTGAAATAATTATTTGAGATCTATTGTTATTTTCTATTATTTCAGCTTTTGACCTCATTACAATGCTGCCTTTTCCAGTTTCATAAGCAGACCGAATGCCAGCTTGGCCCATTATCAATGCTCCAGTGGGAAAATCTGGACCAGGCAGAATTGTCATTAAATCTTCTATACTAATTTCAGGGTTATCTACATATGAAATACACGCGTCAATAACCTCAGCTGGATTATGCGGTGGAATGTTTGTCGCCATGCCAACAGCAATGCCACCAGCTCCATTTACTAATAAGTTAGGATATTCAGCAGGCAACACCTGTGGCTCTAGTTGGCTTTCATCATAATTTGGGGCATAATCAACAGTTTCAAAGTCGATATCTCTCAACAAAAATTCAGAAACTTTATCTAATCTAGCCTCTGTATACCTCATTGCCGCTGCAGGATCGCCGTCAATTGAACCAAAATTGCCTTGGCCATCTATCAATGGCACTCTCATTGAAAAATCTTGTGCTAATCTGACCATTGACTCATAAATAGCTGCATCACCATGAGGATGATATTTTCCCATAACGTCACCAACAATTCTTGCTGACTTTTTATATGGCTTTGACCAGTCGTATCCCCCTTTTATCATAGCGTATAATATTCGGCGATGAACAGGTTTGAGGCCGTCTCTGACATCAGGCAAGGCTCGACTTACAATTACACTCATAGCGTAATCTAAATAAGATTTTTTTAGCTCATCAGCTATTGCTATTGTTTCGTGATTTTCGGTTATATTATCGTCTGACATTAAATTCCAAACAAATTATCATAACCCAATATAATGTATTAATACTTTAAAATGCAACTAAATATAGTTATTTTAATTTAAAATGGAATTTCATCATCTAAATCACCTGCGCCCCCCATAGGCGGCTCAATTTCTTTCGCAGGTAAACTATTTTGATTATTTTGATCAAGGTTTTCAGAAACATTATTAGTGGATAAATTATCATTTCTGCTACCTATCATAGCTAGTTCTCCTCTAAACCTACCAAGGACGATTTCTGTAGTATATTTATCAACACCATTTTGATCTTGCCATTTACGCGTCTGCAATTGACCCTCAATATAAACTGTGCTTCCTTTTTTTAAATACTGTTCAGCAATGTTGCTCAAGCCTTCATTGAAAATTACAACTCTATGCCACTCTGTTCTCTCTCTTTGTTCACCGCTCATTCGATCTTTCCACCGTTCAGAAGTAGCAATACTCAATTGAACAATTTTATTTCCATCTTGCGATGTTCTTACTACAGGGTCCTGCCCTAAATTGCCCAATAATATTACTTTATTAACACTGCCAGCCATCTAATTTTCTCCAAACAAATTTATTTTTAGTCTTTATATTTTATATTATTAAACTAAATTATTTATTGTAAATTACTAGCATTAATTTAAATTTAAATCTTTTATTTGTTCATGAAAAATAAAAAAAATATTCATCAATCTGACCCTGATATTTTGCGGATTAAGGGTGCAAGAGAGCATAACCTTAAAAACATTAATATCGACATTCCTAAAGGCAAGATTGTTGTAATTACTGGCGTAAGTGGCTCAGGAAAATCTTCATTGGCTTTTGACACCATATATGCTGAAGGTCAAAGAAGATATGTTGAAAGTTTATCAGCCTACGCTAGACAATTTTTGGACATGATGCAAAAACCAGATGTCGACCTAATCGAGGGACTGTCTCCAGCTATATCAATTGAGCAAAAAACCACTCATAAAAACCCCAGATCTACTGTTGGAACAGTTACTGAAATCTATGATTACATGAGACTACTCTGGGCAAGAGTTGGCATTCCATACTCACCTGCTACTGGTCTTCCAATAAAGTCACAATCTGTTTCTCAAATAGTTGATAGCATATTGAATATAGAAGAAAATAGTAGGATTTATTTATTAGCTCCAATAATAAGAGGAAGAAAAGGCGAATATAAGAAAGAAATCTCAGAACTTGCAAGAAAAGGTTTTCAAAGAATTCAAATTGATAAAGAAATTTATAATATAGAGGAAACCCCTGTTCTCGATAAAAATAAAAAACATGATATTGATGTTGTCGTTGACAGACTAGTAATAAAAAAAGAGCTTAGGGAAAACAAACAAAGAATAGCAGACTCAGTTGAGACATGCCTTAATTTAGCTGATGGTATTTTATATGTAGGATTTGCTGATAAGGATGAAAAAATAATATTTTCATCAAATTTTTCCTGCCCTGTTTCAGGATTTACAATAGATGAAATTGAGCCTAGGCTTTTTAGCTTCAATAATCCTTATGGCGCTTGCAAGAAGTGTGACGGGCTCGGAGTACAGAATAGTTTTGATATTACACTCGTTGTACCTAACACATCACTATCTTTACGTGGTGGTGCTATAGCGCCTTGGTCCTCTAGCACCTCTAAATATTATATGCAAACACTTACTTCTATTTCAAGGTATCTTAAATTTAGCTTAGACACACCTTTTCAAGATCTTTCTAAAGAAGTTATAAACTTTTTATTATATGGTTCACAGAATGAACCTGTTTTGATGAATTATGATGACGGCTTGAGAAGTTATGAGATTAACAGACCATTTGAAGGTGTTATTCCAAACTTAGAAAGAAGGTATAGAGAAACTGAGTCATCTTGGATAAGGGAGGAAATTTCGAAGTTCCAAATCGATACTCCTTGTGAGGAATGCTTTGGAAAGAGGTTAAAGAAAGAAGCATTGGCTGTAAAAATTGATAAATATGATATTTCTAGTATTACAGAATTATCAATAATTGAAGCTGAAAAATGGTTTTCCAGCCTTAAAGAAAAATTAACTGATACTGAAAATGAGATTGCAAGCCGTATCTTAAAAGAAATAATTGATAGGTTAAACTTTTTAATTAATGTAGGACTTGACTATTTATCTCTGAGTAGAAGTTCCGGAACTTTATCTGGAGGAGAGAGCCAGAGAATTAGACTAGCCTCTCAAATAGGTTCAGGATTAACTGGAGTATTATACGTATTAGATGAGCCTTCTATTGGCCTACATCAAAAAGACAATGAGAGGTTACTAGAAACTCTTATTGGTTTAAAAGACTTAGGAAATACGGTTATTGTTGTAGAACATGATGAAGAGGCTATAAGAAAAGCAGATTTTATAATTGATATAGGGCCAGGAGCTGGCGTTCACGGCGGCAATATCTCAGCATTTGGAGATATTTCTAAAATTATAAATTCAAAAAATAGCCTTACTGGAAAGTATCTCTCAAAAAAACTAGAAATTAAAATTCCAGAAAAAAGAAGGACAATTAAAAAAGATAAAAATATAACAATTTATGGTGCAAAAGGTAATAACCTTAAGAATATTGATGTTCAGTTTCCTTTAGGTACCTTTACATGTGTTACAGGTGTATCGGGTGGAGGAAAATCTACTTTAGTTTTAGAAACATTATGGAAAGGTTTAAGTAGAACAATCAATAAATCAAAAGTAATTCCTGCAGACCATAAAAAAATAGAAGGAATTGAGTTTATTGATAAAGTTGTTGATATAAATCAATCACCAATTGGCAGAACACCAAGATCAAATCCAGCAACCTACACAGGGGCATTTACGCCAATTAGAGAATGGTTTTCGTCATTACCAGAATCTAAAGCGAGAGGATATTCGCCTGGAAGGTTTTCATTC
>CENO01110321.1_pt1 | contig 10646 bp, 1 predicted proteins | sample 530271 | NCBI WGS metagenome assembly CENO01 (sample SAMEA2619857, study PRJEB7988) | marine metagenome | biome: marine biome (ENVO:00000447); feature: surface water layer (ENVO:00002042); material: "saline water (ENVO:00002010), including plankton (ENVO:xxxxxxxx)" | depth 5 m | reverse complement strand
TTCGTTATTAGGACAATTAGATGGGGGAGAGATACAGTTCCCAATATTAAAAATAGTTTCAGATGAACCAAAATTACCACCGTTTGCAACAGTAGTTGATGCGTAAGTCACATTATAAGAACCATTTCCCCAATTACAACATATACCATCTCCAAAAACATCAGAAATAGTAAACTGATAACAATTGGTGTCTGGAACACATAGTGTCCATGTATATGTATTATTTGGGATAGTTAAATCACCAGCATTTATGTAAAATCCACCACCATTTTGATCAACTAGCTGCCACGAAGTTTCTGTTGGATAATTATCTGTTGTTATGGTTATTATAACCTCTTCTTCGTTAGATAAGCAAGTTGATGGATTATTTGAACATGTACTTGTTCCAACAGGAAATTGCAGTTGGTTGAAAGGAGCCCCTCCACTAAGCAAGGTATTTCCTGTACTATTTTCAACTAAATTCCAACTGACTTCAGATTGCCATGAGCCGCCATTACATTCAATATTATAGCAATCATTTGGTAAACAAAAACTCGAAGAACTAGAAGAACCAGAATTTAGAGTAAAGCTGTAAGAATTTGCAGGGTTATTTATTGAAGTAGCTGTCCAAGTATTCCCATTCCAACCATCTCCAAAAGAATCATACATGTTTAAAGTTACACTAACTTCCGATGCAGAACAAGGAACTGTTGAGCAGACACCAATATTTGTAGTTGTTTCTGAATATCCAAATGAACCACCACTTGCAACAACAGTTCCGTTATAAGAAACACTGTATGACCCATTTCCATAGCTACAACAAATACCATCTCCCCATGAATCAAAAATTGTAAAATCATAACAATTAACATTTGGTACGCAAATATTCCATGTATATGTTGTATTTGAACTGGTTAATTGTGTAGCGTTAGTATAGCCGCTTCCGTTCTGATCAACAAGTTGCCAAGAAGTTTCTCCAGGGTATGAATCAGTTGTTATAGAAATAACTATTTCTACCTCATTGCTCGAGCACTGTGCAAAACTTTCATATGATAAAAAGCAACAAAAGATAAATGAAAAAAAAATAAATTTATAACTATTCATTTTCACGTTTTGCGTTTTTTGTTACAGATTTACTATTATACTTGTTTTTTCTAATCTTTTTCCTTGTCTTATTTTTTTGATTTTTTACTTCAACTTTATTAACCTTTACTTTTGAAGGATTAACTTTTTTGAGCTTTAATTTTTGTTTGTTAGAGACAAGATGTTTACCTTTTGTAAGTTGTTTTTTATTTGCTTGTTTTTCAACAATTTGAGCACTTGAAATGTTAACTGTAAAAACAGAAAATACAAATACAAGAACTGAAACAATATTTTTCATTTATCGTAAATTTTGTAATGGATGTGCAATTTATAAAAAAACAAATTACGAAACAAATATCATAAGTTATCTCACAACATTAATAAGCTATCAATATCTAGTAAAGTTTTTATATATTTGCGACTTTAGAACTAAACTAGAATATATGAAAAAAGTTTTACTATTTCTTTTTATAATAATAAATAGCCCAAATCTCTTTAGTCAAACTAACCTAAGTACTAACAATATTACTTCTAGCAATGCAATTGTCAACTGGGACAACGGAGGGTGTACTTCAGGAAGCTATATTTTACGATACAGGGAAAATGGCGCTGCTTGGAATCAAAATTCACCAATAACAATTACCAATACTGGTGGATCTCAAAGTTACAATCTTAATAATTTAACCTCTAATACAACATATAATTGGAGAATTAAATGCGGTAGTGGTGGAACGTGGGTGTATGGACCTGATTTTTCTACAACTGGTAATTTTAACTTGATAGGAACCATTGGAAATAGTTCATATTATGTTTATGATGACACTACCACTTGGACAGAAGCAAATAATTTATGTATAAATGCAGGTGGAAATCTAGTTTCAATTAATTCTCAGCAAGAAGCGGACGACCTAAATATATTACTTGGAAATTCTAGCTCTCCACCATTTGGTCCCAATGCACACTGGCTTGGTCTCATTGATGGAAATAATTCCTGGGAAAATGGAGATCCATTAACATATACAAACTATGATGCATCTTATAATTTTGTTTCAGGAGATTATATGTATATACAAAGTAACGGTTTTTGGGATAATTCTCCAAATGACGGAAGTCAAGCTAACAATGGTATTCGTCCGTTGATGGAAATATCAAGTGGTTGTCTCTCTAGTTTAAATCAAACTATATCTGTTTTTAATCCAAATCCAATAACAGGATATATGCAAAATTCAACATGTTCCTTATCTTTAGATAACACTGGAACTTGCAATATAAATATTAGACCACAATTTATTATCTCAAATAACAATTCTCCCATCAATCAAGGTGATATTGTTATTGAATGGTATAATCCAGCATTTACATTTTGGGCAAATATTCCTTACAACGTAGATAATAATGGTGATGTGTATGGTTATTGGAGTCCTACAAGTAATAGTACACACGACTCAACTGGATATGAATTTCAAAGTGGAAGTATTGCTCAAACAATACCAGTAAGAGTTAGGTTTATGAATCCTAATAATAGCCCACCTAATGGAGCTCCATTTGGAATATATTCAGCAGCTTGGACTACTTACGAAGTAGATTCACTAGGTAATATCATACAAGCTCTATCAAGTACTGATACAGTCGAAATTAATTTTATTGATTGTTCAACTTTCAATATTGACAATATTATTTCAAACGATGCCACGTGCTTTGGAGGAAATGATGGAGATGCAATCGTCGTAGTTAGTTCAGGATCCGGAAATTATGATTATTTATGGTCCAGTGGTCAAACATCCGAAAATATTCAATCTTTAACTGCTGGTACTTACACAATTTCTGTAACAGATTTATCGACAGGATGTATTGCCGTAGATTCTGTTTTAATAAATGAACCACTACAAATTTCAGCATCCTACACTTCTAATAATATTACCTGTAACGGAGGTAGTGATGGAGCAATTTCAATTACTACAATAAATGGAAGTGGATCATATGATTATAACTGGACATCTCACACATCTTTAAATGGATCAAGTGCAAATAGCCTATTTGCTGACACTTATTTTATCGATATTACAGACTTAAATTGTTCCGATGTTATATCGCTAAATATTGCTATTTCTGAACCTCTTCCATTATCTATTGATTCTACCTTTTCATCAGATAATACTTCATGTGATCCCTCTAACTGTAATGGTACATTTGGAATTACGGTAAGTGGTGAGAATCCACCATACTCATATAACTGGAATCAAGGAGGTTATACTGGATCAGTTACTAACGACTTATGCTCTGGAACGTACACTATTACTATAACTGATGCAAATGGATGTAATTCTCTTTTTGAAAGTGCTACAATAATTGATAACCCTTTTGTACCCACACTTTGTCTATCACTGGTTAACGATGTAAGTTGCAATGGTGGTAATAATGGAAGCGTGCTTGCTACAATTGTAAATGGAAGTTGCAGTGGTGGAACATCAAATTTAACATATTGTAACTCATCCCCTGGTGATGCAGACTACAGCAATATTGAACTTGTTTCAATAATTGGAGATAATGGAACCTCAATAGCTAATAACACAAGTAATTTATGTGATCAATATGAAGATTACACTTCACAAAGTGTTACCTTATCACCAGGTGCAACTTACAATTTGATTGTTAATCTAGGAACATGTAATACAAGTGTACCAGGACAAATAGATTCGGGGGCAGTGTATATTGATTGGAACCAAGATGGTGATTTTGATGACCTAGACGAAAAAGTATCTTCTTTTTCTGGTGTTCAATCACCTACATCTAACTCAATTACAATTAATGTTCCAAACAATGCAGTTAGTGGTGCAACTAGAATGAGAATAGTTTCTCAAGCTCAAATAGGCAACACATCATTCCCAGATTTACCTATTTCTGCATGTAAAGTAGGAGTATTAGATATTGCTAATTTTATTTTTGGCGATCAACCTTGGTATGGAGCTACTGAGGATTATACTATTAATATTGCAGGATCTTCTCTTCAAGGAACATATTTATGGTCAAATGGTAGTACTGATAGCCTAAACAATACATTAAGCGCTGGTATACAAACTTGTACCATAATCGATTTAAACAATTGTACCACAAGTGAATCAATTACAATTAGTGAACCTAGTGCATTAAGTTTTTCTACTAGCACAAGTAATGTATCTTGTAATGGTGGGAATGATGGAACAGCTGAAATCAATAGTATTAGTGGAGGTGTACCACCTTACAGCACTAATTGGTTTGGAGTTGATACAAATAACTTGAGTTCTGGAATATATTTCTTTATAGTTACTGATAATAATGGATGTACTGATAGTGGAAGTGTTAACATTACAGAACCTTCAGCTATTGTAGTAAGTAATTCAACAACTGATGTACTATGTTACGGTGAAAACAATGGAACAGCATCACTATCAATTTCAGGTGGTAACTCACCTTACAACACTAATTGGTTTGGAGCTGATGAAAATAACTTAAGTTTTGGAACATATTTATATCTAGTTACAGATGACAATGGATGTACAGATAGTGGTAGTGTATTTATTGATGAACCATCCGAATTAATTGCAACAGATTCTTCTACAAATGTATCTTGTAATGGTGGGAATGATGGTAGTGCAACTGTATATGTCAGCGGAGGCACACAAACATATACACTTAACGCTTTTGGATATTCTGTTCCCTTACTTGGTTCTTCAAACTATACCACACCTGTTGGTATTGGTGCTGGAAACTACCCTTATACAGTAACTGATGGTAATGGTTGTACAACTAACGTGAATAATATTTTAATTAGCGAACCTAATCCAATAATAATAACTAGTAGTAGTACTAGTGTTTCTTGCAATGGAGGCAGTGATGGAACTGCTGAAATAAACAATATAACAGGAGGTGTACCGCCTTACAATACTGATTGGTTTGGAGTAGACACAAACAATTTGAGTACTGGATCTTACAGCTACAATGTATCAGATAATAATGGATGCTTAACTAGTGGCAGTGTAAGCATTAGTCAACCTAATCTATTAACAGCGATTAGTAGTAGTACTGATGTTTCTTGCTATGGAGGTAGTGATGGAACAGCAGAAATAAACAATATAAGCGGAGGAACACCACCTTACAGTACTGATTGGTTTGGAGTAGATACAAACAACTTGAATGCCGGATCTTACAACTACAATATATCAGATAATAATGGATGCTTAACTAGTGGCAGTGTAAGTATTAGTCAACCTAATCTATTAACAGCGATTAGTAATAGTACTGATGTTTCTTGCTATGGAGGTAGTGATGGAACAGCAGAGATAGTAAGTATTTCTGGAGGTATTGGTCCTTATTCGACAAATTGGTTTGGAGTAGATACAACATCTTTATCTGTTGGTAATTATTCTTACCAAATTTTAGATTTTAACCAATGTACAATAAATGGATCTGTTGCTGTTAATCAACCAAACCCACTAAACATTACATTAATAAGCTCTAGTAATATTACTGATTGTTTAAATCCTAACGGAAGTATAGATATAGATATTACTGGAGGGAATGGAAATTATTCATACAATTGGAGTAACGGGCAAACAACTCAAGATTTGTCAAATTTATCTGCTGGAAATTATTCTGTCACCATAAATGATATCTTAAACTGTTCAACCACATTTGGACCTATTAATTTAACTAGCCCTAGCCCTATTAATTGGACTATAAACACAACCAATTATAACGGATTTGAAATATCATGTAATGGTCAAAGTGATGGTGAGATTTATATAGCTACTAGCGGGGGAACTGGTATAGTTACATACAATTGGCCAAGCTTAAATAGTACCAATGATACCGCAACAAATCTTTCCGCTGGATCATACACTGTAATAGCTACTGATGATGCTAACTGTACAAGTACTCAGTTAATACAGTTATACCAACCAAACCAAATTATTGTTCAAGACTCTATTATTCAACTTAATTGCGATACTGGCTCTTCATTATTTTCAGCAGAATTGATAATAAGTGGAGGAATTCCATCGTACAATATTAATTGGTTTGGAGTTAATAATAGTTCTTTAACAACTGGCACATATCCTTATTTGGTATCTGATTTAAATGGTTGCATTATATCTGATTCTATAACATTAGTCCCATCAACACCAGTGACAATGATTGGATACCACAACGATGTTCTTTGTTTTGGCGGTTCTACAGGTACAGCAGCCTTTGTAGTTACAGATGGAGTACCTCCTTACAGCTATTTATGGAACAATGGAGACACAAACTCAACAGCAACAAATCTTTCTGCTGGAATGTATTACTGTACTGTCACTGATGCAAACAACTGTACATATATGGATTCTATCTTAGTTAGTCAGCCTTCATCTGCCCTAGCAGTTAATATTAATGTTTTAAATGATATCCAATGCTTTGGTGATTCTGTTGGAACTGCTGAAATTATTAATATCAGTGGAGGTGTATCTCCATATGTTTTACAATGGGAAAATGGGATCACATCTAACATAGCTTCTAATCTTGTTGGGGGATATAATATTTTTAATATTACAGATGATAATGGTTGTATATTAACCGATTCTGTTTTCATTAACACCAATACAGAGATACAAGCTACATACAATATATCAAATATTTTGTGTCATGGTGATTCTACAGGAGAAATTCAAATTAATAGTAATAATGTAAGTGGAGGTGTTCCTAGTACTAGTGGCTACCTATTGCAATGGATTAATCCATCTACCGGACTATCATCTACTATTATTAATCCACTAATTTCAAACATCACTACTCTTTCAGGTTTTACTGCTGGTTCACACATACTTCAATATTCTGATAGTCTAGGATGTATTAAAAATGATAGCATAAGTATAAGCCAACCTGATATTATTTCTGTATCAATTGATAGCATACAACACGTTGAATGTTGGGGTGACTTTACTGGATTTGCTCAACTAACAATTAGTGGAGGTATAACAGATTATGAATTTTATAACAATACATTTAATACATTAGTTCCTCTTGCTGGAGGACAAGTAAATTATAGTTTTATTAATCACCCTGCTGGAGTACATAGCTATAGTATTACTGATGATAATGGTTGCGTTTATATTGACTCAGTAGAAATTCTTCATCTTGCAGATAGTTTACATTTTGTTTCAAGTGTTTCAAATTATAATGGTGTAAATATTTCATGTAAAGGATACAGTGACGGCTGGATTAGCATTGATGCAATTTTAGGAGGTTTTGCTCCATATACTTTTAGTTGGTCAAATGGAGATACATCGACATATGTTGATTCAATATCTGTTGGATGGTACACTGCAAATTTATTTGATAGCTTTGGCTGTACATTTACCGAAACTTTTCAAATTATTGAACCTGCATTTGCCCTTCAAACAAATATAGATTCTATAAACGTTACTTGTTTCGATTATTGTGATGGAATGATTATTGCTAACAATCTATCAAATTTTGCAAGCAACTCCGGAACCGCACCATACAACTATGAATGGTTTGATAATAACTCAAATTTAGTAGGAACAAATGATACACTCAATAATATATGTGACGGTAATTATTCCCTTACTGTGACGGATGCAAATGGTTGTATAAATTACAAAACTGCTTCTATCTCACAACCAGATAAGATTATAGTATTTATTGATTCAATTGCTAATGTTAGTGTTAATGGATTGGCAAATGGTGCAATTACTATATTAGTTAGTGGAGGAGATAGCATTTACAACTACAACTGGTACGGTCCAAATGGATTTACAAGTTCAAATCAAAATATATTTAACTTATTTGCAGGTTCATATTATTTGATTGTAAATGATCAAGTTGGATGTTTTTCCGACACATTATTTATTTTAATTTCTGAACCTCCTGCTGTATCAGTAAATGTTGATAGCGTTCTAACTACTTTTACTACTTCTTGTTTTGGAGAATGTGATGCAAATATTATAATAAATCCTGTTTTATCTCCTACTGAACCTTTCTCTATTTTATGGACTGGTCCAAACGGATTTAATTCACAAGATCAGAATTTATACAATTTGTGTGGTGGTGTTTACACACTACATATTATTACTAGCTCAGATACCTCAATCTTTACTTTTGACATTTACGAACCCGACAGTCTAGACGTAAATATTTTTGCAGATAATATTATATGCTATGGTGAAACTGCTATGGCAACAGCGTACACATATGGTGGTACATTACAATATCAATTTTTGTGGAGTAATACTTCAAACAATATAAGTACATTCCTTTATGAAGGTACTCATTATTTAACAGTAACAGATGCAAATGGATGTACTGCATACGATTCAATAACTTTGACTCAACCGGATTCGATGTGGATATCTTCGGCAATTACCTCAGATGTAAGCTGCAATAACTTTAGTAATGGTTCTATTGATTTAGTAAATATTGAAGGGGGAATTGTTCCATTTATTTTTTCTATTGATCAATTTGCTTCACAACAAAATAATGAAATATTTACTAATTTAAGTGTAGGTAACTATACCTTAGAGGTTATTGATTCACTAGGCTGTGGAGCAAGTATTGATCTCACTATTGATAATGGAGATATATTTGAAGTAACAACCTCAAACCCAACAAACTATGCTGATACTGTAGACTGTAATGGTGAATGTAACGGATTTGTTCAGTTTGTTTATAGCGGGCACAACGGAATACCTAACCCTTCTTGGCAACAGTGGTCTGGTAGTAATTTAAATGGCGATTTATGTCCAGGAACATATAGTGTTACATTTACAGATTCAATTGGATGTCAAGCAACAATCAATAACTTAGTTATTTATGATGCTCCTATATTAAATATTGATTCGACAAGCAGTATTTCTCCATCATGCTTTAATAATGCTAATGATGGATCTGCATACATTCAAGGAGCTGCATATTATGGAAATCAGCAAGTTTCACAAAATCAATGGCCAGTTTCATATTCTTGGCCAAATATTGATCCATTTCCATTCAATGGTTATAATCCGACTAATCTTGAGCCTGGAACATACACTTGCTATATTACTCATGGTCCATCAGGCTGTGTAGATAGCATAACAGTTACAGTAGTTGATAGTACCACACCATTTTTGGTAGAAATAGTATTTGATGGGATCAATTTATCAAAAGGTCAAACTCAACCTGCTGGAGTAACAGTTACTAGCTATGAATGGAACACTAATGAAAATACTCAAAGTATTTTACCTCAAGGGAATGGACAGTACTGGCTTATTATAACAGACGATCAAGGATGTACTTCAGACACTGCGTTCTATAATCTAACTGCATTAAACAATAATTTAGTTGATGATAATTTGTTAAAAATTTATCCAAACCCGACTAATGGATATTTATTTGTTGAAAGTGAGATAAATATTAGTGAGATAATAATTTATAATAACCTTGGTGAATTAGTTTTAAAAGACAATAATTTAAATAAATATAAAGCCTTAGATTTATCTAATCTAACTAAAGGAACATATTACATTAAACTTAATATTAATAATGAAATTATCAACCGAAAAATAATTCTTAAATAATTTTTCATAATTTGCAAAAAATTTATAAAATCAAATAAAATGATCAAAACAAAATACTTAATCTTCATATCTTTTCTACTTTCAGCACAGTTTTTACATGCAACAATAATTCTTGATAGTATTGATGTAAAAAATTTAGTTCCATATTCATGGACTCCAATATCTGATATTGATAAAGTCACTGAATTCGCTGGAAAAGAAATTCCAAAAAGAACATCAAAACTTCTTAATACAGCTGAACAAAACTATACTAGTGCATTTTCTAAAATGAAAAATAAAGAGTATTCGGAAGCTATAATAGACTTTAACGCTGCAATGAAAGATTACAAAAGAGCAAAACTAAATGATGACGCTTTAAATTACATAAATGCAAACCTTGCACTTTGTTACGCTCACACCGGAAACAAAGGTGATCTTGCAGTTGTAGAAAAATTTTTAAGTAAGTTAACTAATACAATTTATTCAGATAATAAATGGGCTTACAATATTGCAATAGCATGGTCCAAAACAAATAAAAAAAGTGAAGCAACATCATTATTATCTCAAATAATAAGAGATGATGAATATAACTATCAAGCGTATGTTACACTTGAAGAAATTTACAAAAACACAGGAAATCTTAGTAATGCAAAAAAAGTTAAACAAAGAATGCATAATGCTCAGGCTAGACAGACTAGAGTTAAACAAATACAAGCTAAAAAAAATAACAGTGGAACTTCAGAAAGAAAAAAAATTGAAAAGAAAGTCTTTCCAGCTAAAGGGATAAAACCAGACATTCTTAACTTAAGAATTGTTACACAGGACGACCCTTTAAAATATGAAGGAAATAAACTTAACAATTTAAATGATAGAAATACAAGTAAAGTCCAAGAGGGTATTGATCAATATAATGATGGAACAAAAGCATTAAGTAATAAAGAATACTCACTAGCTCAAAGCAAATTAAAAAACTCCGAAAAAAATCTCAAAAGAGGAAAAATTAGTGACAATGGTTTG
>CENO01046259.1_pt1 | contig 10823 bp, 17 predicted proteins | sample 530271 | NCBI WGS metagenome assembly CENO01 (sample SAMEA2619857, study PRJEB7988) | marine metagenome | biome: marine biome (ENVO:00000447); feature: surface water layer (ENVO:00002042); material: "saline water (ENVO:00002010), including plankton (ENVO:xxxxxxxx)" | depth 5 m | reverse complement strand
AAACGACTGAAGGAACGGGGCGTAAATCCCTAGTATTTCAGGAGTAAGACAAATGAACACACTCAATCTAATCAAGAAGCAAATCGAGAAGGCATCTGCACTTCACGATGCACAGATCGCTAACACTGCATATCGCGGTGTTAAGTATGATTGCAAGCAAGGCGCTGAGGAAATCCATGGCACCTTCTGCTATCGTGGTCGCACCTACGTTAAGTGATCGCCATGGAAGCACTTCAAGTAGCAACATTAGGTTCTATTTTTAGTATTGCTTTTATCGGTCTTCTTTACGTAGAAATTTCCCTCTTACATAAGGGGTGAAACATGCTGAAGATCAGAATTGAATATGATCTTCCAGAATACGATCCAGATAAACACGATCCAGATGAAACTTTTGCGTTTTTAACGTATCGTGGTGTGAATTACGCCAAGTGGGTTAATCTTAAGTCACGAGGCAATCCATTCTGGAAAATATTTAAGAGAGGTTGATTGACAACCTCTCTTTTTTTGTGTAAACTTGGATGAGAGTATACATACACATGGAGAAAGACAAACTCAAACTGATCGTAAGAAACTTAGAGTTACTTGTCGATGCTCTAAAGTCTGAAGTTTACTCAGACACCGCTGCTTATACTGATAAGCGAGAAAACTTTGATGACCCTGCATCGTATTATGCACCAGTCTCAGATTATGATGAGATTTTCAACGATGATGACGGATACCCAGACTGAGGATTTATGAACGTTAAACTAGTAAGCGTCACTCCCGACGCAGAACAAACCATGGCTTATATTGCCAGGGTTTCTAATCCTGCAAACCAAAACAATGAAAAGTTTGCAGGTCTACTGAAGTATTGCATCAAACATAATCACTGGTCTGTGTTTGAACAATCTACAATGACCTTGGAGATTGAGACCACAAGAGCTATCGCGGCTCAAATTTTGCGCCACCGCTCATTTACATATCAAGAGTTTTCTCAACGATATGCAGATAGTTCCATGTTGGCTGATTCGATTCCCCTTCCCAAACTTCGTCGTCAAGACGAAAAGAATCGTCAGAACTCTATCGATGACCTAGATCCATTCGATGTTCAGAACCTGGAACTTCAGATGCAAACGTTGTTTGACTCTTCCATGGCTCTGTACAAACAGATGTTGGGACGTGGCGTTGCAAAGGAATGTGCTCGCATGGTACTTCCACTCTGCACGCCTACCAGAATCTACATGACTGGCTCTTGCCGTTCATGGATTCATTACATCACTCTTCGTTCTGCCAACGGAACCCAACAGGAACACATGGATATTGCACTTGAATGTAAAGAAGTATTCAAAGAACAATTCCCTGTCGTGGCAGAAGCTTTGGAGTGGTGATATATAAATTGTAGTACGATTCCGACATATGTATTACCAGACCAACTGCCTCACAAAAGATGGTGCATCCGCACCATGTAGAATTGTTTCCACAACAGATTCAGGGTTTATGGTCGAATATCTTGATGATGAGGGGATTTGGAAGGAAGCAGAACTTGCGGCTGACCAAGTTTTCCAACATGAGTACGAAGGCCAAGAAATTAGCCAATAAATAATTTTGTAGTCCGAGAGTTATTATGCCAACATATCCTGTAAAGAATTTGAAAACTGGTGAAGAACAAGAATTGTCAATGTCCGTGAAGGACTACGAAGCTTGGAGAAAAGAAAATCCCGATTGGGATAAGGATTGGAGTAAAGGTTGTGCTGCCTCCCAAGAAGTTGGGGACTGGCAGAACAAACTGATTTCCAAGAATCCAGGCTGGAATGATGTTCTTCGTAAAGCACAAAAAGCACCAGGTTCAAACGTTAAAACCCTTTAATTTTACATATGCCAAGATCTAGAAAGTCGTCCAACAGCAACATCGGTATTGGTATGAGTGCCAAACAAATGAGACGTAAGAAACCCATCAACTCAGACTTGATGACTGAAATTTCACCCTTAACTGATAATCAAACTGCTTACTTTGATGAGTACAAAAAGGGTAAAAATGTATTCGCTTATGGTTGTGCAGGTACAGGTAAAACATTTATTGCCTTGTATCATGCTCTGAAGGACGTTCTAAATCCTGATACTCCATATGAAAAAGTCTACATCGTGAGATCCTTGGTTTCCACTAGAGAAATTGGATTCCTCCCTGGAGATCATGAAGACAAGGCTGCACTTTACCAGATTCCTTATAAGAACATGGTGAAGTATATGTTTGAACTTGCTTCTGATTCTGACTTTGAGATGCTCTATGCAAACCTCAAAGCACAAGAAACTATTTCATTCTGGTCTACTAGTTTTATTCGTGGTACTACTCTAGATAATGCAATTGTTCTCGTCGATGAGATGCAGAACTTGAATTTCCATGAACTTGATAGTATAATTACACGTATTGGTGAGAATAGTAAGATTCTATTCTGTGGTGATGCCACCCAGACTGACCTTACTCGCACTAATGAAAAAAATGGTATTCTTGACTTTATGAAGATTATCCGTGCAATGGAGTACGACTTCTCTTCAGTTGAATTTGGAACCGACGATATTGTTCGCTCTGGACTTGTTAAGAACTACATTGTCACTAAACTAGCTATGGGTATGTAATGTTCAAACATCTTGATTATTTGAAAGAAGAAGTTGACTTGGAAGCAGAGATGATCGAGGGGACCCGTTTCTATCGGGTCCCTTCTGGTAAGATGTATCCTTCAATTACTTCGGTGACTAGTTTCTATGGAAGACAAAAGTTCGTAGAGTGGAGAAAGAAAGTCGGTAACGAAGAAGCTGATAGAATCACTCGTCTCGCCACTACTAGAGGAACTAAATTTCACGATCTTGTTGAGAAGTATATGCTCAATGAGAACGTAGATGATTACAATCCTCTACCCACTACAAAATTTCTTTTTCTTAAAGCCAAACCATATTTGGATCGTATAAATAATATACATGCTTTAGAGAAGTCACTTTATAGTGATTATCTCGGTCTTGCGGGTCGTGTTGATTGCATCGCAGAATACGAAGGAGAACTCGCGATCATCGACTTTAAGACATCAAAAAAGATTAAACCCGAAAAGTGGATTGAAAACTACTTCGTCCAAGAGGTAGCTTACGCTTGCATGTATTATGAAATGACTGGTATCCCAGTTCAAAAGTTGATTACCATTATGGTAGCTGAAAATGGAGAATGTTTTGTCTATGAAAAACGCAACAAAGATTACTATATTAAACTTCTTACCAAGTACATCAGGGAGTTCGTCTCTCATCACACAGAAGACTAAACCTATGCAGAACAACACTGAAGATGTAAACAATCTAATTAAGGAGAAGTTTCTCTGCCAGTCGAAGTTCGCACAGGACATCGAGTACCTTGTAATGACTTCCAAGATCAATTACATTGAAGCGATTGTCACCTATTGTGAAGAAAATGGTATTGAGTTTGAATCAGTATCCAAACTAATCTCAAAACCCCTAAAAGAAAAGTTGAAGCATGAAGCGACCCAACTCAACTTTCTCAAAAAAACAAGTCGCGCTAAGTTAGTATTCTAATGACTCCAATCGAGGTATACAAAACATACCTTGCATTCAAGAATCATTTCACAAAACCAAACTACGATTACCATCAATATTGCGGGAAGTCTAGAGCATCTAAAGAGGCATTCAATAAAAGAAAAGATCGATACTTCTTTGAAAGAATGTCTCGTAAAAAAACTGATGATGAAATTAAACTATACTTCCTCGCAAACTTTGTAGAATGTGATGATCCAACAAAACTTTGGATCGGTGAGATTATTGAATCAGGTGAAGAAAATTATGCAAATTGGTTGAAGAGATCTCAAAGTCTTTATTACCTATTCAAAACTGAATCAGAAGTTTTCTGCAATAAAGAAAACTTTGAAAACTTATTTACAATTAAGGGTGCGAGTCACCCAGAAATCCTTAGAAAGTATTTACAGAAAGCTATTTCAATAGAGACCCTGGTGATCATGGATATGATCCTGATGTTCTCTAAGAACTTTGATAAGAAACTCATAGATCCAGTGTGGGAATCCGTCAGTTTACGAATTAAAAAGTATAAATCTTTCCTAAATATTGACAAGGAAAAGTATACTGCTACACTAAAAGATATCGTGTTATGAGTGGATTTTTTGAATCAGAAGTTGTAAGAAACGCCATCAAAGAGATGGAAGAACTTCAACAAGAAATTATTGAAGCCACATTCTCAGCACCATTAATGACACCCGAACAAAAACGGGAACATGTTGACTTAATGAAAACTTTTCTGGAAAAACAGAAGAACCTCTACTTTCGTCTAACTCTTTCTGATGATCCTGAAGCGATCTCGATGAAAGAACGAATGAAAGAAGCTGCGGAACTTCTGGGTTTTAGTGGTAACAATATCGATGAATTGTTTGCCACGATGGAAGAAACTCTAGATCGTCTAGATACAATTACGGAAGAGGATTGAACATGTCATATCAATATCACATTACTTCGAGGTATGTCTACCACAATGATGTGATAGTTGATATGTTTTTTATTAATGGTATTCCATTTACATTTGATGATATTCCTACAATTATGCAGGATGATCCTTATGTCCAAATGGAAGCAAATGATAATTATTCCTATACCATCGACGACATGTATCGATGGTCAAATTATCTCGTACAGGAGGAGTGTCATCCACTCCTCTTTGAACTGGAACTCGCAAATCCAGAGGAACTTCCCAAAGACTAGGGCTTGACATCCCTTCTTGCGACCTGTAAGATAAAGTCGTCCCAAAGGCCAAATCCAAACCAATACGGAGAATACGAACATGTCTTTTGCTGATCTCAGGAAACAGTCCCGCGCAGGTTCGCTGACTGATAAACTGATCAAAAAAGTCGAAAAACTGAATAGTGGAGAGAAATCTGCAGATGATCGCTTCTGGAAACCCGAAGTAGATAAGGCTGGTAATGGTTATGCCGTTATCCGATTCCTTCCTGCACCTGAAGGGTGCGAACTTCCCTGGGCCCAAATGTGGAGTCATGCCTTCCAAGGACCTGGAGGTTGGTACATCGAGAACTCTCTGACTACGCTGGGACAAAAAGATCCTGTTTCTGAGTACAACCGCACTCTGTGGAATAGTGGTCGTGATTCTGATAAAGATATTGCCCGCAAACAGAAACGTAAGTTGTCCCACTACGCCAACATTTACGTTGTCGCAGATCCCGCCAATCCTCACAATGAGGGTAAGGTGTTCCTTTACAAGTTCGGTAAGAAGATCTTTGATAAGATTACCGAAGCAATGCAACCTCAGTTTGCAGATGAAGAAGCCATCAACCCCTTCGACTTCTGGGCTGGTGCAAACTTCAAACTGAAGATTCGCAAGGTTGAAGGTTACTGGAACTACGACAAGTCCGAGTTTGATCGCCCTAGTGCTCTTCTCGATGATGATGACGCACTGGAGAAGATCTACAACAACCTGAACGATCTCAATGAGTTCTCTAAGGCTGACAACTTCAAGACCTATGAGGAACTGAAGAAGCGTCTGGACTACGTTCTTGGTCACAAAGGTACTCCTAAGTTCCAAGACCAGGAAACCGTTGAAGAAGATCGTCAATGGGAAGCAGAACGTCGTGGAGACTTCTCAGAACAACGTTCTAAACCCAGTTTCACCGCACCTAGTGGTGGTGGTTTCAATGATTCAGACATTACTCCGCAAGCTTCAACAGAGACTGATGAAGATGCAGACGATGCTCTGTCTTACTTCCAAAAACTCGCAGAGAGTTGATTCCGAAGGGGAGGTTCAAACCTCCCTTTTTTAATGCCAAGAGGTTCCAATGAAAATAGTAGATGAATTTCTAACCACCGATGAGTGGAAGGGTATGTTAAAAACCTGTGAGATCATTATTGATCTCTACAGAAGACCAGATACTCGCGGAGAGAGTCTTGAGGACTATTCAGGGAACACTCATGAGACTTTAGATGTTCATGGTCAATGGAAGACGCCTTACCCGCCTTCTATGACGTATTCATTGGAACTAATTCAACAATGCAGAAGTGTATTGTTCAAAAAGAAATGTTGGGAGTCTTTCCTTCAAAAGAATTGTGAAGAAGTAGAAAATATTGTTGGCAAACCAGTTATCCCTACAGATATTCGTGTCTGTAAAATTGAAGAATATGATGAAAAAGATATTGAATTGAATCTAAGAAAACATGAAAAATTCGGGTACATGGATAACGTACCTCATGTTCATCTTGGAGATGGCTTAGTTCATAGTTCTGTTTACTATATCCAAAATCCAGACAAAGAATATGGAACTGTCATTGAAGATGAGACTTTAGTCTATGGTGTAGAAAACAGATGTTTATTCTTCGATGGTTCAAAGATTATGCATTGTGGTGTTTATCCACCTTCCGAAGAAGTTGTGGACTATCCACGATACATAATCGCAATGAACTTTAAATGCCAGTAAGTTTTGGATTATAAGTTGTCTTCAGTTTATCATTGATGAAGTTTTCAGTCTCAGGATCATACTTCATGAGAGTCTTAAGTTCTGCTAAGACTACTGATAGGAATTCTGGTTTGATGAGAGTGATAATACTCTTTGCGTCATTCTTTTGAATTTCTACCTCATAGTTGGTAACTGGAGTAGACATATCTTTACCAGGAATAGATCTGATACGACCACCAACAGACTCTAGATATCTAAATTCTTGAGTGATCTTCTCCTCCCAATATTCTCCACTCCATTTCCAAGTTCTACCGATTTGAGAGTAGAAATTACCTTCAAAGACTCTTTGAATATCTGGTGCTGGACCAATCGTGAACACAGGACTATTAACATAGTTCGCACCACCATCAATCATACGGATTGTACCAATACCTCTATCGGGTTCATCATTCAATATAACTTCAAACGTACCTTGCCTGAATTCCTGTGCGGGAGAAATAGTGATTGAGGGAGTAAAGGTATAACCAAATCCTGCATTTGTAATTGTCAGGGTATTAATCTTGCCAGCATCCATCGTAAGTGCTGCTGTTGCTGTTACTGCTGGGAATGGTTGATCAATAGTAATTGTTGGTGCTGCAGTGTATCCACTACCAGTTCTAGTAATCTGGATTTGATTAACTTTTCCTGCACCATCAATTAGTGCAATACCCTCTGCACGGGTGGTCATCAAGTATTCTTTTGCTCGGTTTGATGAACCATCGAATACTAAGAACTTCTCTTCGTTTTCTGCAAGATAAACATCAACAGGTTCATTTGCTTGAGAACTTACGTTGAAAGTCTTTGCATAAGTTAGTGTCTGAATGTTATATGGGAATCCAAAATCAAGTTCATAAAGAGAAGTTGTTGTTTCATCAGTGACGAACATTTTAGATCCATCAGATTTGATGGTAAATCCAGTGAAGTCTAAACCTGCACCAATAATCGTATTCAGATTAACTTCTGGTACGTTGAATAGAGTATTGACCGATGTAATCTGGTATGGAGTAGATAGAGTATAAACTTTCAGAATCTGACCTGTGATTTGATAGAGTAGAGTTCCATCATTGTTGAATCTAATTGCACTGGGTTCGGTTACAATAAGTTCCGAGTTCTTGGTTGCAGTGTTTAGATTGTGAGGTGTTGATAGAATATATTCTGCAATTTTATAAGTAGACGCCTGACCACCAGAGACGAACAACTTAGATCCAGTTGGATTCATTTCCACACCAGTTGTGAAAGTGAAGTCTGCACTTACATCGAGATCATTAACTGCAAAGATGGTAGTTGCTTCGTATGCATTACTAACATTGAATGCCTTGATCTGATTAGTACCAGTCAAACTTGCGGTGTATAACTTACCACCATCAACACTAAGAAATGCGCCTTCAATATCATTACCAAGATTAATGATAGATTGTTGAACATAAGATCCACCCATGAAGTTGGGGGATTTGGAGAATGTAACTGCTGGTGCAGTAATACCATAACCAATACCAGGTGTTAGATCCGTGATTGCTGCGACTCTATCAAAGTTATTACCAGTACCTAACTCACAAGTCGCTGCTGCAGCAACAGATTGAATTGGAGATTCAATTACAACAGTTGGAACAAAGTTATATCCCAAACCTGGATTAAAGGTTACGATTCCAGTAACTGCAAATTGATTCATAGAAACACTTGCAGAAGCACTAGATGTTGGTGCTGGTGCAGATAGTGTTACTGAAGGAACTTCAGTGTAACCCGCTCCTGGATTAACGATAAAACCACCTACAATCGAGTTGCCTGCACCGATAATAGGGTTGATTTGTGCATCCGTACCAGGAACAAAGATTGGAGGGAAAGTGATGCCTGGGGGGTCTTCAACGACAGGAACGAATACGGGTGCATTATAGAAAGCCTCGTCTACTTTGAGACCTCCTGGGAACACAAGTCTATTGAAATCATCTCTGATCTCTTTGGTTTCATAATATGCAATCGCATTGAGTTCTTCTTGATTGGGATATTTTTCATCAAGGTATCTCTTGAATGCAACAGGATCAAGAGGCCATTCATTTTCTAGATTAGTGATATTATTAGAGAGTAGGACTACCCAGTCAAGTTCTGGATCACCATAGTATGCTTCTGCGATAGAATCGGGTCTTTCGCCTGGATCAATTCTATAATCCTCAAAGGCACTAACGGCACCAAGGATGTCTTCTCTAATTTTTACTCTCTTAAACAGATTAGTGACGACATGAGTCTCATCACTAGAAGTTTCATTCTTAGTTCTGTTTAGGATCTCTAATTGTGGGAAGTACTTGAAATATGCCATGGGTTACCAACCTACTGCGTTGTCTGCTACTGGTCTAAGGTTTTTATTAACACCTGATGCACCAATATAATCTGTATCGAAGATTGGTTCCAGTTCTTGGAAATCACATGCGATTGTGACTTGAACAGGTTGACCATCACTATATGCTGCCCAAAGACCATCTGGAGTGTAATTACATCCAAATTTCTTTAATGCCATTGGTTTCATCATACCGACAGCTGGGTTCTCTACAACTTTACCATTTATATTAGTCATGAATTTCATTTCAAATACATGTGGAGTACCCAGGAAGAAAGAAGCCCCTCCAGCAACACCAGCACCACCATTGGCAGCTGCTTTCTTCGCTGCCATAGATACTTTGAACCACCTAATAATACTTCTAATTGCAGCCGCCTCATCTGAACTTCTAGGTGACATTTTGAAGGAGAATGAGAAACTTCTCATTGTCACACCTTTAAAGAGAAGTTCGTTATTATTATTTGGAATAATACCAGACTTCCTTGCAAGAATTGATTCAGGACTTACTGCATAACCCTGCATGTTCAGAATTTTAGAATCGATTGCAGTCGTTGCAAGATTTTTAAATTCTGGACTTCCTCCACCTAGAAATGCTCCAGTCTTATCAAACAAATCCTTCAAACTAGAAAGAGTACCACCACCACCTGTAAGGGCATCCGCTGCAGCTATACCCCGTTCCTTGGCATCGATGCCTGCGAGTGCATCTGCAGCAAGTGCGCCTAATTCATCACCTTGCCAGTCTACGGTGTTTGCATCAAGAATACTTCCAGGCATGGGTAAGTAAACTGTAGCAAGTCTTTGTACTGCATTGCCTTGAGATTGCAGACCCGTTTTAAGAGCACTTCCTTTACCTTTACCAAACAAATCTTCTGAAAATGCTGGTTTATATAAGATTGAACTAATTACTACGTGATCTTGAGTTAAAGTATCCATGTCAATTGGATACTTTGAACCATCAAGTGATTTTTGATAGTCGATTGGTTTAATAAATTTGTTAGTATATGTACTAGGCGGAGCACTAATAATTTCACCAAATTGAGAAGGTTGTGGTACTCCATAACTAAGTTGCTGTCCAGAAACCCCAGGTCCCACTCCTGTACCCAAAACTGGTTGACCTGGTGTTAATGCTGTTTGATTGGGATTGATGCCAAGTTTTACCCATTGCGGTAAAACTGCATTTTTCGTTTTCTTACCTCCCTGTTTGGCCGTGACAGGTGAAGCATTATATGCTTTTTGAATTGATTGCTTTGTTGTATCCCAATATACTGCTTTTTCTTGATCTGTTAGACCAACAAGATTTGAATTAGAATTCCAATTTCCATCTTCAAAAATAGGTTTATCAGATGCACTGGGATTTTCTATCTGAATTATAGTGTTTCCAGTTTTAGCTTCCCAAAAAGGATAATAATCCTTTCCGTTTTTAGTAAAGAGTGGTTTTTTACCGATTTTTTTAAATGCCATTTAGGGTTTGTTCCAAGCTCGGTGTTTAGGGAATGGTTGTCCTCTCGTATCAACAAATTTTTCCATGGGTAACATTGCAATAGAAGGCCAATCTTTTTCAGGCACTCTCATGAATCCACCGGCGACCCCAGAAAATAGATAACGATGAATGGTTTTGCGAGGAACAGCTACTGTACTGCCTTTATTTATCAGGCTTTTTGCAATACCTTCTCGATGTTTTGTATTTAGATAGTGCATATTAGCACCAATGAAGTATCCTGCGTTGTAATTTACTTCAGTGATATAGACAAGAGGTTGAGTATCATAGTATGCCAAACCTGGAGTTGTCGCTTGATAAAAGAAAAAATATAGTCTACCAATGTTGATACCACCAGTATCCATCTCATTGATATCGAATTGTTCTAAGTTGCTTAGATACTCGATAACTGAGTTAGTATATACTGAGTTCTTTACATTCTTTCCCTTAAATTGTTTCTGCAGTTCATATCCAAATCCTTTTCCTGATTCGTATTGACCATCTATGAATTCAAAACTCATACCCCTAACTCCTT
>CENO01122399.1_pt1 | contig 10876 bp, 9 predicted proteins | sample 530271 | NCBI WGS metagenome assembly CENO01 (sample SAMEA2619857, study PRJEB7988) | marine metagenome | biome: marine biome (ENVO:00000447); feature: surface water layer (ENVO:00002042); material: "saline water (ENVO:00002010), including plankton (ENVO:xxxxxxxx)" | depth 5 m | reverse complement strand
AACATCAGAGATGTTTTTTATGAAGATCCAGGGTATGAAAGAAATGAAAGTGAAGTTCGAACACCTAACGGAACAAAAAGCTATGGTTGGGGAATACGTATTTTAAATCTCTCTAAGTCTGGTAACTTAGAGAATATATCAATAAAAAATTCACAATTCACTAATATTTCACATACTGCTATTCGCTTTATCGGTAAAAAAGAAAAACAATTCAAAAACCTTGAAATATTTGACAATATTGTTTTACGAACAGGTGGACCTGGAATGGTTTTTAATAGTACAAGAAATTTATTCGCTAGAGGAAATGATATCAACTATTCTGGTTCATTTGACGATAGTAGAAAATGGGGAAGGGGTAGTGGGCTTTGGACATGGGGAACTTCTAATGCTGTCATTTCTCAAAATAAATTTCAAAATGCAAATGGTCCTGCCGATTCAGCAGGATGTCATATTGATTTTAATTGTAATGATGTTATTGTTGAAAATAACTTGAGCAGAAACAATGCTGGTGGTTTTATTGAAATTTTAGGCAATAATTATAATTGTTCATATAGAAATAATATAAGCATCAATGATGGCCACAGAGTAAAGGGAAAAAATGGAGCTTTTCAAGAGGGAAAAACTTTTTGGTTGAGTGGTTACATAGGACGTGGACAAGAAAGAAACGGACCTTTTAACTCTTATATTTACGGAAATAGGGTTTATGTCGGAAAAGATATCACTCCAAAAATTGCTGTAGATAAAGCTTCAAAGGGAATTCATGTATCCAATAATGTTTTCTATTTCGAAAATGATCCTGTAATGGTTTTGGGTGATCAGTATAAGCCAGATAAGGGAGGCGGTAATGAAATTATAAATGTTTTTTTTGAAAACAATATATTCTACAGGAATCATTGGCCTAAAGATGTTTTAATTCAACCAAAAAACAACATCATATTAACTGAAAATGATCTTAAAAAACAATTTTCTGGCTCGAACTCATATATTTCAAATCTTGACCAAAATTTAAAAGAGCACATGATTTTTGATATCAACCGTTTCGATGCATCTTATATATTTGATGTTTTGGGATTTGAAAAAATTAAAATTAGTAAAATAAAAGGGGACCAAAAAGGTTTATGGCAAGGCTTTTAAAATGAAAATATCTGAGATAATTCCATATGTTTTAACTGAGGAGCTTGAAAAAGAATTTTACTTTTCACAATGGGAGTATAGTAATCGAAAAATTTGCATTGTTAAAATTATTAGTGACAATGGATTGATTGGATGGGGAGAAGCATATGGACCTGCACCAGTTGTTAAAGAATGCATTGATTATATAAAGCAGAACATAATTGGAATGAACCCATTAGAATCTGATGTGATTTGGTCAATACTATTTCGAAGAGTTCATGACTATGGTAGATCTGGAGTTTTTCTTTCCGCAATTAGTGCAATTGATGTTGCAATATGGGATATTAAAGGAAAGTACCATAAATTACCCGTTGCTAGCCTTCTAGGTGGTTCATACAGAGAAAAAATAAGACCTTATGCAACTGGTCTTTATTTTTCTGATTCAAAAACCCTAACCCAAGATTTATGTGATGAAGCTATTGGATATGTAAATGATGGTTTTAAGTCAATTAAAATGAAAGTTGGATTAAATGTAGATGATGATGAAAAAAATGTAAAAGCAGTTAGAGATGCAATTGGTTTTGATATTGAGCTTATGATTGATGCCAATCACGCTTATTCATATGATGAGGCTTTAAAACTTTCAAAACGATTGGAAAATATAGAAATTAAATGGTTTGAAGAGCCGCTGTCTCCTGAATTCTATGATCAATATTCAGATTTCAAGGCGAAGTCTCAAATACCAGTGGCAGCTGGAGAATGTGAATATTTGAGATATGGTTTTCAGAAGCTTTTGGACAAAAACTGTATTGATTTTTTGCAAATGGATATTTGTTCCTGTGGTGGTTTGACTGAGGCAAAACGAATAACGTCACTTTCATCTACCAAAGGTGTGAAAGTAATTCCTCACACATGGGGTTCAGGAATTGCATTTTTTGCAGCAATTAATTTTATATCAAATCTTGAACCCATTCCCGGAAGACTCTATCAAGAAGATGCTTACATTGAATACGATAGAACCGAAAATAAAATCCGAGAAAATGTCATAAAAAATAATATCTTGATGAAAGATGGATATATAAAGACCAATACACTTCCTGGTTTAGGAATTGATGTTGATGAGAATTATTTAAATGAAATTAAAATTTAAAGATGAATTTTGGACAACTTAAAATGTATATTGACGGAGAATTAGTTTCCTCTGTAAATAATGTAACAAAAGAAATTTACAGTCCTTTAAATGATGAGAGGATTGCTACACTTTCATGGGCAAATAGTTTGGATTCTGAACGAGCTTTGAAATCAGCAGAGCAAGGATTTGATACTTGGTCAAAAACACCCGTCAAGAAAAGAAAAGAGTGGATGCTCTTATTGAAAGATAAAATTTTAGAAAAAGAAGAGATTTTAAGAAAATCAATTTCTTATGAAATGGGAAAACCGTATGGTGCTACCGCAGAAGATATAGAGTCAATCACTAACAGTTTAAAATATTACTCAGATATTGTTGAAGATTATCAAAAAGATAAAGAAATTATTGATCCTGATGGAACCCACAACCATCATTTAGTTTCAAAGCCAATTGGGGTTGTAGTTGCATATTTGGCATGGAATTTCCCATTGCTTAACGCAGGATTTAAGTTAGGCCCAGCTCTAGCATCTGGATGTAGTATTATTTTAAAGCCATCAGAGTTATCTCCAATATCGTTATACATTATTGGTGAAATTCTTTATGAAATTAATTTTCCAAAAGGGGTTGTGAATATTTTATGTGGAGAACCAAGTGAGGTTGCTACAACCTTATCAAAGAGTACTTTGCCAAAGCTAATTACAATGATTGGATCAACTGAAACTGCCAAAAGAGTTATATCAGACTCATCCACATCTATAAAAAAATACAGCATGGAACTTGGTGGAAATGCACCATTTATTGTTTTTGATGATGCAGATATTGAACTTGCATCAAATATTGGTGCTGCTATAAAATTTGGAAATTGTGGTCAAATATGCGTTGCAGCTAATCGATTTTTTGTACACGAGAAAGTTTTCGATGAATTTATGAATAAAATGATTTCTAAAGCGAAGCAATTGAAAATAGGTTTCAATAAACAACTCGATTTTGAAATTGGTCCAATGATCACAAACAAATCCAAAGAAAGAGTTTTGAGTTTAATTAAAAAGACAATTGAGAACGGTGGAAAACTTCAGTATGGTGGAAAATCACCCGAAGACTTAAGTCAAGGTAATTGGATTCAACCAACAGTAATTAGCGGGGTAACTGATAAAATGAGCATTTTTCATGAAGAGATTTTTGGTCCTGTTGCTTCACTAATTTCTTTTAAAACCGAGGATGAGGTTATTAAGTCGGCGAATAATACTAAATATGGTTTAGCATCATACTTATTTACGAATAATAAAGAAAGAATTAATCGTTTTATCAATGAACTTGATTTTGGAGAAGTTCAAATAAATGGTATCAAGTATGATATTTATCTTCCACATGGTGGAATTAAGGAAAGTGGAGTTGGTCATGATTGCTCTGAGCTTGCACTTGATGATTACTTAATTAAAAAACGTATAACAATAACAAAACAATAATTATGGAACTATTTTTACCTTTTTTACTTTTAATTTTTGCCAGTTTCTTTCAGGGAACTTTTGGCTTAGGAATGAAATACATGAATCCAATGTCATGGGAGTCTTGGTGGGTTATTCATGTTTTAGTTGCAATGATATTATTTCCAATGATATGGGCATACATTGCAATTCCTGATTTATTCGAAATTATATCGAGCTCTCCACGTGATGCAATTTTTTGGGCGATGGCACTAGGTTTTGCTTGGGGAGTAGGTGGTATTATGTTTGGGGTAAGTGTTCCATACATTGGTCTGTCATTGACGATGGGTATTGTAATGGGTCTTGCTGGATCAGCAGGTAGTCTTATTCCATTATTCCAAATTGAAAATGCAACTTCTCAACCATCATTCCCATATATAATAGCGGGTTTAGTTATTTCATTAATTGGAGTTGCAATAACAGCGAAGGCAGGAATTGACAGAGATAAATTGATTGAAACCTCAAATAAGTCTAAAAATATAACTAAAGGAATTTTAATTGCTGTTACATGTGGTTTACTATCATCTTTACTTAATGTTGGATTTGCAAATGCCGCACCAGTAGCTCAAACAGCAATCGAATTTGGCGTCATTCCGAGAAATTCTAGCTTAGCCGCATGGGTAGTGGTGCTTTGGGGAGCTTTTTTGATGAACTTCGGATACTCTGTCTTTTTGCTATTTAGAAATAATTCTTGGAATACTTTCAGTATAAATAAATCACTAAATGCATATAAATGGGCAATAATAGCAGGTTTTTGTTGGTTTGCAGCACTTGGCGTTTATGGGCAGGGAGCAGCTTTGTTGGGTGAAATTGGACCAGTCATTGGTTGGCCAATTCTTCTTGGCTTATCTTTAATAATTAGTAATTTTTGGGCTTACAGGGCTGGAGAATGGAAAAATGCCAAAGGACCTTTTAATAAGCTCCTTGCTGGACTTGTTGTTTTAATAATATCTGCAATAGTTCTTGGACTTGGAAATTCAGTGTAATGGATAAAATCCTGGCCTATGGGGAAATAATGTTAAGAATTTCATCTGATGATGAAACAATAGACAACAATTATACTACTGGTTATGGTGGATGTGAGGCGAATGCTCTCAGTTTTTTAGGTCAAAGGAAACACAATTGTGAATTCTTGTCTTCATTCCCTGACAATTTTGTAGGTAGAGATATAGAGTTATTTTTAAAATCATTCAACATAGACTGTAACCTTAATTTTGATGACAACAGATTAGGTGTTTATTACACCATACCAGGAAAAAATAATAATCCTACTAAAATTTCCTATGATCGTACCAATAGCAGTTTTTCCCTGTACACTGTTCCAAGAGCTGTTCTTTCAAACTCTATTAAAAAAGCAAAATATCTTCTAATCTCAGGAATAACACCAGCCTTATCAAGTCAGTGTCAAGAAAATATATTAAAGATGATAGAGTTAGCAAAGATTAATGATGTGAAAATTATTTATGATATAAACTACAGAAAAAATTTATGGTCTCTGAGTCAATGTAGAATATTTACACAAAAAATATTAAAAAGTGTTGATTTTCTATTCACCAGCTCGAACACACTGAGAGAAATTTTGGAAATTAATATTAGTTACAACAAAGATGATATTTTTGATGAGACCAAGAAAACTGTAAAGGAATTTCAAAAATTTTACAAAATCCCCTTTGTTGCAATGACCATACGTAAACAAAATAAGTTAGCAGCACTGATTAACTCAAAATCCAACAATTATTTGAGTGAAGTGTATGAGGTTAATCAAATTGATAGAGTGGGGGCTGGAGATTCATTTCTTGGAGCTACTATGCATGGTGTAATCTCTGGATGGGATAATGAAAAAATTATTTCATTTTCTGCATCTTCTTTTGCAATAGCACATACTTTCAGAGGAGATGTTAATAAATTTAACGATACACAAATAAAAAACTTTATAAGTACCAATGCTTGTTGATAATAAGATTCTTCCTGTTTTGGTTATACATGACCAAAAAAAAGCAATTGATTTAGCAAAATGCTTGTACGACTCAGGAATTAGAAATATTGAAATTGCCTTGAGAACTGATTCGGCAAAAAAATCTGTTGATAACATAGTTAATTCACAAATACCTATGAATGTAGGCGTAGGAACAATTTTAACTGTTGATGATCTAATTTTTGCCAAACAGGTAGGAGCAAACTTTGGTCTTTCACCCTCTGCTGATGCCCCAATCATAAAAAAATCTATTGAATTAGATTTTAATTTCATTCCTGGAATTTCAACACCAACTGATATTTCATTGGCAATTAAATACGGAATTAATAAACTCAAATTTTTTCCAGCAGAAAATTTAGGAGGTATGGATTATTTAAATACAATAAATAGCCCCTTTAAACACCTCAATTTAAAATATGTAGTACTTGGTGGAATTAATCAAACTAATTTCATAAAATATATTAAATCCGATAATATAATTGGAGTTGGAGGATCATGGATTGCTGAAGAAAAACTGATTAAAAACAATAACTGGAATGAAATTTCTGTTAGGGCAAAAAAGTTTTTAGAACTATCTGTTTAATGAAGAATGAAATTCAGCAAACAAAGATTTTAGTTCATCATTATCACGGGGTGAAATCTTGTTTTTTTTCATAAACGTGTTGATTTCTTTTGCCATATTTTTGTTAAACATTGATATCAAAAAACTTTTTCTCCTCTCTACATAGTTAAACCTATCTTTATAATATAAAAAAACAGAATTTTTTTTACGATACTTTGGGTCTGGTTTGTCTTGAATACCAGGTGTATATTCAGGAAAATATATTTCAAGATAAGTATCAGCAAGTAGGGAAAAGTTATCATTAATTTCAATAACCTCGTAAAATTTGTCGTTAATGGAAACAAACTCCTTATTGGCGAACACAACCTTTTTTATTTTATTTGGCAACAGTTTTAGAGTTTCAGTGCCATCAAAAATATCGAAAGTTTGCTCAAGTAAATTATAATTAGTAATCACATTTATAGGCGTTTCTTCCTCTGATAATATCAAAGTAGCATTTGAGGGTTTATCAAAAAAATATTTATTTCCATCAATATTTATTCTGTTAGATTTGTAAGGCATTGATAGCTCTCTTTTGATGTATGATAAGTCTAAACCAATATCAGTGCTTATATTTCCAAATTCCGTAGTGGTAACCTGTGTGAAAATTACTGCAGGTATTAAGAATAAAAGAGAAAAAAATTTCATTTAATAATTTATATCAATAAATAAGCCAAAGTATGTTATTTAATTATTTTCTCTTATCAGGGGTAATGTACAACATCTAAATAATCCACCGAGTTTTGAAATCTCAGAGAAGTCAAGTTTTTCAACATTCAAACCAATTTCATAAAACCAATTTGTTAATCTTTTAAATCTCTTATCTGTAATTACAGTGTTTTCACTGATTGAAAAGAAATTGCAATATAGTTTTGACATCTCATCTAGTGATACCTCAAAGATGTTTTCCTGGCCATAATATGATATTAAGAAATTAACTTCGATTTTATTTGCAAAAGCCTCTCTGCATATAACAGCCTTATTTTTGGAAACTGGCTGAAAACAACAATCAAGATGAAGAGCATTTTTGGAGGGCTTAATTGATGATTTGATCAATTCGATTGGAAACACTTCTTTATTTTTAACCAATTCCTTTAACGTTCTAATTGCTTTTTTATTGGTTCTAGCGGTGATTTGATTTTTGTAATCATCTTTATTGTAATACCCGATAAAAACATGGTCTTTGGTTACAATAACATCGCCTCCTTCAATGTGAGCACTCTTGGGCAGTTTTATTACATTTTTTATATTGCCTAATATTGATTTTAATCCATTCAATTCCATTTCTCTATCAGGTAAAATTGATGATATAATAAGATTATCATCAATTACAAAAGCAAGATCTCGTGCAAAAATTTGATTAGTATCAACTATATCAAGTTCATGAACTTTAACACCATACTTAACTAATGTTTTTTTTAGTTTTGAAAGTTGACTTTGTAATCGAAATTTATTCGGATATGTTCCTTTCAAATAATTTAATAATGATGTTGGGTCGTATAGATCTCTAAAATTTAATGGGGATTTAAAATTGTATGAGTTACCAATTAAAACTTCCTTGAGTTTTGAAGTTTCGCTATTTATATTAAGATTCATATTACAGCTCTGAAAAACTTGTATCAATCAACTTAATCGCTTTTAATATTTGTTTTTTATTGATAATTAATGGAGGTGCGAATCTTATTTTATTTCCCTGAGTGGGTTTTGCTAAAACTCCATTGTCACGCATTTTTAATGATAATTGCCATGGGACTTTTGAGGTCTCTTCACAATCTAGAACAATAGCATTCAGTAAGCCTTTTCCTCTGATCTTTTTTATCAATTTGTACTTGGTTCTTAACTTTTCTAGATTCTCTCTAAATAAAACTCCCATTTCTGTTGCATTTTTTGATAAATTTTTACTTAAAGCAAACTTTATTGATTCTTTTGCCACAACGGCCCCTAATGGATTTCCACCAAATGTTGAACCATGTTGTCCAACTTTTAAAACACCCATTATTTTTGAATCAGCAAGTACACCTGAGACTGGGTAAAACCCTCCAGAAAGTGCTTTTCCCAAGATCACTATATCTGGTCTTACATCTTCATGGTCACATGCTAGTAATTTCCCAGTTCTACAAATCCCTGTTTGAATTTCATCTGCTATGAATAAAACATTGTATTTTTCGCATAACTTCTTTGATTTGATCAAATAACCATCATCCGGAACTACTACACCACCTTCGCCTTGAATTGGTTCAACTAAAAAACCTACAATATTTTTGTCTTTTTTAAAAGCTTCATTCAATTTTTGGATATTATTGTATTCAATGATCTCAAAACCAACAGTTAACGGACCAAAATTTTCTTTACTTTCTTTACTTGATGAAAATGAAATAACTGTTGTTGTTCTTCCATGAAAATTACCATTACAAACAATAATTTTAGCCTTATTCTTTGCAACTTTTTTGACTTCATATCCCCATTTTCGACAAATTTTTAAAGCTGCTTCAACTGCTTCCGCTCCAGAATTCATGGGAAGCATTTTGTCATATCCAAATACAGATGTGATGTACTCTAGAGAATTGCCAAGTTCATTATTGTAGAATGCTCGTGATGTTAGAGTTAGTTTTTTTGATTGTTTTAAAAAAGCATTTAAAATTTTTCGGTTGCAATGCCCTTGGTTTACAGCAGAGTAGGAGGATAGAAAATCAAAATATTTTTTTCCATGAACATCCCATACAAAAACTCCCTTTCCTTTTGAAAGTACAACAGGAAGAGGGTGGTAGGTGTTAGAACAAAACTTTTCCTCCTTCTTAATGTAAGAATTTTCTTTACTTGAGAGCACATATAAAAATAAATATTTAAGATGTTTTTTTTTATAATTTAATCATTAAGTAATTAACAAAAAAAAACCTTATGTTACTACCATAAGGTTTTGAGCGGAGAGAGAGGGATTCGAACCCCCGGAGGTGTGACCCTCAATGGTTTTCAAGACCACCGCATTCGACCACTCTGCCATCTCTCCTTGGGCAGCAAATATAATTAACAATTTTTGATATTTAAGGAAAAAACACTTTATTACATTTATGTTAAAATTCTTGTGGATTTATTAATTGAAAATTTTTGGCATTATCCAGTTTTGGTTTTGGTTGGATGTATTGTAGGGGTTATTAATACAATGGCTGGTGGTGGATCCCTAATAACTCTACCGATACTTATTTTTTTAGGCTTGCCATCCAATGTTGCAAACGGTACCAATAGGATAGGCCTGTTAATGACTGCCTTTTCAGCAAACATGGGTTATAAAAGTAAAGGAATTTTAACATCCCCTTTTAGTACTTATATTGGCCTCTTTGCTTTAATCGGGTCCCTGATTGGAGCACAAATTGCCATTGATATTGATGATAAGATTTTTAATAAAATTCTATCAATTATAATGATAATCGTAATTCTGATAATATTGTTTAGTCCACAAATTTTAAAAGGTGATTTAAATGAAAGGATAAAGGGAAAAAGTTTAATAGTATCATGTTTTGTTTTTTTTATAATTGGTATGTATGGTGGATTTGTTAATGCAGGAATAGGTTTTATTATAATGCTTTTTTTAAATCTTTATAATCGCATGAACTTAATAAGAGTAAATGCCACAAAATCTGCTGTAATCTTAATATATACAATTGGTGCATTTTTAACATTTTTAATCAATGATCTTGTAAACTTTGGATATGGTCTTTCACTAGGATTCGGAACTCTTTTTGGGGCATGGTGGGCAAGTCGTTATAGTGTAAAAAAAGGCGAGGATATAGTAAGAATATTTCTTGTGATTTCCGTTATATTATTTTCATTTAAGTTGTGGGTTTTCTAATATTTTATTCTTTCCACAATTTCAAGTCCATATCCACTTAAACCAACCCTCTTAACTTTACGTGTGTTTGTTAGCAGTTTTATTTTTGTGATATCTAATTTTTCTAAAATTTGAGCTCCTATTCCAAAATCTTTTAAGTCCATTTTTTTATTCAATGATGTTGACAGTGGTTTGTTAATGTCTTTATCCCCAAGCTTACTCAAGCTTTCAAGAACATCAATACTCTCATTACTCTGATTTATAAAAATAATTGACCCTGTTTTATTCTTTACTATTAAATTAATACATCTATTCAGTTCATTATCACTTTCATTATGAATACTGGTTACAGAATTATTAATTGACTTAGTTGATATCATTCTGGTTAAAACGGGAGAATTTTTTTTCCATAAACCATGTGTTATTGCAAAATGAATTTTTTCAGAATTTATTTGGCTGAAAATATGTAGTTTAAAATTTTTATCTCTGATATTCAGTGATGTTTCATCAATTTTTTGAATTAAAGTATCATTCTTCATTCTATATGCTATCAAATCTTCAATTGAAATAATTTTTAAATTAAATTTTTTGGCAACTACCATTAATTCAGGCAATCTGGCCATTGAACCATCTTCGTTCATGATTTCACAGATGACACCGGCAGGCAAAAACCCTGCTAAGCGTGCAAGATCCACTGCAGCTTCCGTATGTCCTGAACGTCTCAGAACACCTCCATCTTTAGCAACTA
>CENO01010796.1_pt1 | contig 10912 bp, 10 predicted proteins | sample 530271 | NCBI WGS metagenome assembly CENO01 (sample SAMEA2619857, study PRJEB7988) | marine metagenome | biome: marine biome (ENVO:00000447); feature: surface water layer (ENVO:00002042); material: "saline water (ENVO:00002010), including plankton (ENVO:xxxxxxxx)" | depth 5 m | reverse complement strand
GGATAAAAATTTAATACCTTAGGAGCAATCAAATTACGTAAAATATCAATTCTTTTTTGAGAAGGCATATTAAAATATTTTAAATTTTTATTAGTTTTAAATTCAAAACCTGTACTTTTAATTACCTCGTCTAATGTAAATTCTGGATTTATTTTTTCAATTTTAAAATTTTTATCCTTTTTGTTAAAACTAAATAAAGCTTTATTTGTGATTAAATATTTAGGACCACCTGGCCTATATACGTTAGGTGGTGAAATACCAGGAGCAGAAATGAAATCAACTTTTTTTACTAATGTTCTGGGCGTATGTTCTTCACGAAATAGAATAATTTTGGGGACTACAAAATACATTAATGCCGAACCAAATGATCCTGAAAAACGTTTTTCCAATTTTGGGTAACGGCCAGTTCCAACTAAATTTATGTTAGCTTCACCATCTATTTGAACTCCACCTAAAAAGAAGGTATCTATTCTACCCTGAGCTGATGCATCAAATAATTCTCTAGAGCCATCAGTAAAATTATTAAATTTTTGTGAATGTAAAATCGTTACTTTTAACTTTGAATCAGAGTTTCTTCTTTCTTCTTCAGCTAAAAGTGCTGCTGAACCAGGTATTGGAGATGCTGCCCCAATTGCGACATGTCTATCATCTCTTAATAAATTAGATATTTCACTTATTAAAATTTCAGGTTGTAAAACTTCAGTCACTAGATTCAATTGTTTGAATAAAAACTCTGTGAAATGAAATTTTCCATATATGCATCAAATGTTTCTTGATGTTTTGCAGCTTTCGCATACTTGTTCATTTCTTCACTATCTAAAGTGTAATAGTCAGTTAATCCACATGGCCAGGCACCATTTTTAGACAATGATATGCCGTCAATATATAAAGATGGTAATGTTGCTGAAGCTTTAAGTTCGCATTCAAAAAAATCTTCGTTTACAATTTCTTCTACAGTTACATAAACTTTTTTTGAAGCATGAGCAAGTGTGGCTAATTCTCTTCTTCTACCTATTTGAACATTACCATTTATATCGGCTTTAGCTGCATGAAAAATTAATACATCTAATTGAACAGCTGGCAAAATAACAATTTTTTCATCATCTTTAGAATGAGTTTTCATTGGGTTATCAATTACTGACCAATCTTTCCTATTATGATATAGATCTGATCCTATGATTCCTCTTAGTGGCATGAATGGTACTGATTTTTCTGTAGCTTGTAATTGCGCATGCAATGCAGGACAAGTAGAATCTTTAATCTTAATTTTACTATTTTCGATAGCATCTTGAAACCTAGGTGCTTGTCCATATTCTCCGAGTGTGACTGCTGCAGTTTCTATTTCTTTAACGCATCCAGAGCCAATTAACATATCGCCTTGTATTGTTGTAAGAGGAAGACAGTAAAGTCGTAAATTTCTTTTTTTTCTTTTGATAATTTCAATTGTCACAGACATGGGAACTCCCGAATAGTCTGCAGGAATACCAATTAAACTATTATCTTCAACTTTTGAAGCAATAGTTTCGACTGTCATGAGATCAAAATTAACCATAAATCAATATGAACTTTTTTTTCCTATTTTTGCATTTTCTATTGATTTTTTTAGTTTGTCAAATTCAGCACAACCTAAAAAACAAATCTTATCTAAAATTTTTAAATTATTTTCAGCATCTTTAATTTGATTAAGTGTTATAAACATTTCACCTTGATATTCAAGTGCACCTTTATGTTTAGGGTTTATTTCGAGTGCTTTTTTATAATAAGTTGAAGCTTTATCTAATTGATTTATTTTTCTATATGAAAATCCTAGGTAATTATATATATCTGCATCTTTATTATCATAAAATAAAGCATCGTTAAGTTTATCTATAGCTTTCGAAAATTGCTGATTCTTAATAAATTTTTCTGCTTCATAATAAGCAGCAGATTTTGATTTTGTGCTTTTTGAATCTGAACTAGATCCTGCAGAAAAAACAATACTAGAATGAAAAAAAGTGATCATGATTAATAGACTTAATTTAAAAAAATTCATTTTGTTCCTCTTTAAAAAAAAAATATGATGGTTAAGATATAGATATGGTTATAAATCATAATTTAAAGAGACTAAAATCTACAATATTCGTACTTATATCAGCTCTACTTCTAATTGTTTATTTTAATAAAATATCTAATGCTGACATTAAGCCAAATGATAAATTCAGTCCTCAAGAAGTTGTCGAAATTCAATTAACTTCACTTCAAAATAATAGCATTAATAATTTAGGCATTTATCAATGTTGGTTATTTGCTCATCCAGACAATAAAAAATATACAGGTCCCTTAGATAGATTTACTTCGATGATTGAATCAAAGCCTTATGATGTATTACTCAATTCTTTTCATTTTAAAACAAAATTAATTTTTCAAAACAAAAATGATGCAAAAGTAGAAGTTTTATTAGATAGTAAAAATAAAAATAAATATAAAATTTTATGGTCATTAAGTAGAAGTAATATTAGCAATGAGTGCCGTAATTGCTGGATGACAATAGGAGTATCACAACCTTACAATTTAGGTCCAATTATATAAATGATTAAAGGAGAAATTTATGAAAACAGCTCAAGATTTTTTAAAAGAAGCTAATGATATTGTTGAAAGAATTGATACAAATGAAGCAATAAAAAAACATGGTTCTGATGAAACAATATTTATTGATGTTCGTGATAGTGCCGATATTCAAAAAACAGGAACTATAAAAGATTGTCTTACAATCCCAAGAGGATTTTTAGAATTTGCAGCAGATGATAAAACACCTTATTTCAACCAAAAGTTAAATAAAAATAGTGAAATAATTTTAGTATGTGGTGCTGGTGGACAAGCTGCTCTTGCGGGAAAAACTTTAATAGATATGGGTTATGCTAATGTTAAAAACGTTGGGGGAATTGGAGATTGGGAAAAAAACAATGGTCCAATGAATAAATAATCTGATTTATGATAAAAAAATCTAAAATTGGTATATTAATGCCTGGTGATATGGGGCATGGAATTGCTAAAGTATTGATTGAAAGTGGTTTTGAAGTATTTACCTTTTTAAAAGGTAGAAGCGAAAGAACAAAGTTATTAGCAAAAGAAGCGAAAATAAAAAATATTGAAAATTTTACATCTTTCTTAAAAGAAGTTGAAATCATTTTATCTGTAATCCCTCCCGAAAAAGCTTATGAACAAGCTGAAATTGTTGCAAACTATAATTCTGATTTATGTAAAAAAATTACATATGTTGATTGTAATGCGATATCACCTGAAACCAGTAGAAAAATAGAAAAACTTTTTGAAAAACAAAAAATTGATTTTATTGATGCTGGAATAGTTGGCTTGAATCCAATTATTGAAAAAGGGAAAACTAGATTATATTGTTCAGGACCTAAAGCAGATAAATTAAAAATACTTAATAAAAATGGCATTATTGTTAAAAACATTGGAAAGAAAATTGGCCAGGCCTCAGCCTTTAAGATGATATATGCAAGTGCCACCAAAGGTACATTTGCACTTCATGCTGCAGTTATTACAGCAGCGCATAAATATAAATTGTTTGATGAATATGTTGAAGAGTTAGAGTTTAGTAAGCCAGATATATTAAAATCAATGGAAAATATGGTTCCTAAAATTCCACTTGATGCCAAAAGATGGGAAGGTGAAATGTACGAAATCATGAAAACTTATGAAAATATTAACTTAACATCAAAATTTCACGCAGGTTCAGCAGAGATTATGAAACTTGCACATAAAACTCCAATATCTAGAGAAACAAGACAAAATTATAATCAAAATAGAACCCTAAAACAAGCAGTTGAAATGTATGTAAAGGCTATCGACAAAAATTAATTTAACATTAATTTAATTGCGTAAAATTTAATTAACATGTAAAGTAGTTTGTTATGCTTTTTATTAAAACAAAATTTGTAAATAACATTAATAATAATTTTTTTTATGGTTGGATAATTGTAGTAATTGGGGGTTTAGGGATATTTACAAGTGGGGCAGGACAATCACATACATTTAGTGCTTTTCTCCCAATAATTACAAAAGAACTAGGAATATCTAGCACTTCTATTTCAACTGCATACATGATTGCAACGTTAGTTGCAGCATTTCTATTACCCAAAATTGGTAAGCTTGTTGACAAGTTTGGACCAAGAATTGTTTTAATTTTTACAATAATATTATTAGGATTTGGATGTTTATTTTTTGGTGCTGCTTCAAATTTTTTAATGCTTGCTTTAGGATTTGGATTTTTAAGATTTTTTGGACAAGGTTCTCTTATGCTTTGTTCATCAAATATAGTAACTCAGTGGTTTGATAAGAAGAGAGGACTAGCTCTTGGTTTGATGGGATTAGGTTTTGCTTTATCAATGGGGTTACATCCTCCAATATCTAATTTCCTTATAGAGAACTATGGCTGGAGAACAGCTTGGGCTATTATTGGTTTATCAACCTGGATAATAATGATGCCTCCCTTAATTTTCCTTGCTGTAAACAAGCCCGAAGACGTTAATTTAATGCCAGATGGAATTAAATCTGAAGTAAGTGAGAATAACAAAAATCAAATTTATGGATTAACTTTAGATGAAGCACTTAAAGAGAAATGCTTTTATATTTTAGCCTTTTCTTTTTTTTCTATATCAATGTTAGTAACAGCTATTCATTTTTTTCAAGTTACAATCCTAAAAGATTATTTTGGATTATCAAATAAAGTTAGTACAGCTTTATTTATACCTACAATGTTAGCAATGATAGTTTTTATTCCAATAGTGGGGAAAATGTTAGACAAGTTCAAAACGCACTTTATTATTTCTATTGCTTTATTAGTAACCGCGTCATCTTTAATTTTAATTACACTGGCAACCTCTTATGTAAATGCAATTATATATTCAATAGTTTTTGGAATTAATAATGCGTTTAGCATCTCTTTATTTGGCTACATTTGGGCAAGATATTTTGGTAGACTTCATGTTGGGAGCATTCAAGGAACTGGTCAAATGATATTGGTAGTTGGTGCATCTATAGGACCTATACCTTTTGCGGCAGCAATAGACCTTTTTGGTGACCCAATTACAACTATCAGATTATCATCAATATATCCCTTTTTTGCTTCAATCCTATGTTTCTTTTTTTTAAGAGAGCCAAAGAAAATGTCACATTTTAAATTACAAAAAAATAAACAAGATTAAATTTTGAAATTAAATATTAATAATAATTTTAAGGCTATAACTGCAATGGTTCTTGCAGTAATTAGTGTCACCTTGATGAGTGCTCAAGCTAAATTAATCGGAACTGATTACGACCCTATCCAAATTGCTTTCATAAGAGCAATTATTGTAATGATCCTATTATCTCCTATTATTTATAAACTTGGGGGAGTAAAATTTCTAAAAACAAAGAAACCCTTTCTTCACTTTTTTAGATCAATTGCAGGTGTGATTGGAAATGTATTATTTTTTTATTCTTTTCAGAGATTACCTATAGCTGATGTAACTGTAATCTCAATGGCTGTTCCAATATTCAGCTCAATTTTAGCTTTAATTATTTTAAATGAAATCATTGGATGGAGAAGATGGACTGCTATAATGTTTGGTTTTTTAGGAGTTATTATCGCACTCGATCCATCTATCAACATGAAATTTGCTTCCATTACTGCTTTATTAGCCACTCTAATGTGGTCAATAACTATAATTTTTTTAAGAATTCTTGGTTCTACAGAACATCCTGTTAAAACTGTTTTTTATTTTATGTTTGTTAGTTTCCTTGCAACATTATTTTTTCAACCATTTGTATGGAAAAATCCATCTTTAGATGTTTGGTTTCTACTAATTGGTTTAAGTATTTGTGCATTTTTTACCCAAACCTTAATGACATACGCACTTCAAAAAGCAGAAGCATCTATAGTAAGTCCTTTTAATTATACTGGAATTATTTGGGCTATAATTTTTGATTTACTTATTTGGAATGTGTTACCTGTTACCAGTACAATTATAGGAGGATTAATTATTACAATTTCAGGAATATATATTTTTAATAGAGAAACTAAAAGTTTAAAAAGAAAATTTTGAAAAATACAATGACAATAAAAAACCTATAATTGATATCATTAACATTGCTATTGTTAATGGAATATATTCACCACATAGTCCTATAAAAATGCCTCCTAAAGATAACGAGCCAAATGAAATTGTTGACCACCATGTTAAAACACGAGCTCTATATGTTTCTTCAACATTTAATTGAATAAGAGTTTGAGTTCCAATTCCAATTAAAGTTGTAGAAAATCCAATTAAAAGAAAAGATATTGTTAAAATAATTAGATTTGGGAATAAACTAATAATTATACAATTCAAAAACCCTATGACTAACATAGGTTTAAAATAATTAATTAAATTTTCTTTTAAGTACTTTCCTGATCCTAAAATTATTGCTCCAATAAGTGCTCCAATTCCAGCACTAGTAGTTATAATTGATAAGCCAGTACTACTTCCAGACAAAAGATCTCCAGCTATTGTGGGTTGTATTTCTAAAACACCTCTTATAAAAAAAGCATTCACAAAAACCAACGATAAGTTTTTTAATATAAATGAATTATTTAATGCAAATCTTAATCCTTCAATTAATTTTTTAAAAAAACTTTTTTCTATTTTTTTAGATAATTTTCTATCTCTTAGTGGCAAAAAAAATAAAATTAAAATAACAGGTAAGTAAAATAAAGCTGATATCAAAAAAGCGGTTCCTAGATCATAATAATATATTAAGAAACCTGCTATTGCAGGACCTAAAACTCTTGAACCATTAAAAGAAGCTGCACTTAAACCTATTGCACTACTTAATAAGGATTTTTTAATCAAAACCGAAACAAAAACAAGTCTTACTGGATGGTATAATGCACTTAAAACACCGTAAACGACAGACAAAAAAGCTAAAGATAGAACAGTATGAAGTTCAAAAACTTGTAAAATATATATAAATATAGAAATCAAAAACATTGCAAACTTTAAAATAATGCTGGCATGTCTCATATTCCAATTTTCTGCCCAAACAGCAAAAAAAGGTCCTAAAATTCCAGCTGGAACCATCAAAGCTAAAGTTACAAAACTTGTCCAAAAAGTTGATTCTGTAATTTGCCAAGTCAACCAACCTACTCCAACCTTTTGCATCCATAATCCCAATAATGAAAGTGAATTTGTGGTGAAATAGAGTAAAAAAGGTTTATATGAAAATGCTAACATTTTTATTTTAAAAATTGATGTACTGTTTCATTAAATAATTCAGGTTTTTCACAATATGGTGCATGACCTGCATCTTCTATATTAAAACGAATTGAATTTTTTATTTTTTGATTTAAGAAAACAGCATTACCTTCATTACAAACTATGTCCTCAGAAGCCGATATAATCAAAGATGGACAAATTATTTTTTCTAATAACTCAGTAGTATCCAAAATTTGCATAGCTTCTCCACCACATAAAATACTATTTAGAGAAATTTCTGAACTAATACTTGAAAGAATTTTTAAGATTGATTTATTTTTTAAATGAGGGACCATATTTTGAGCTCTTAATTTTCCAAATTCATCATCTGACATTTTTTTTCTTTCATCTAACCTCTTAAAATAAGGGTCTCGAAGAGGTTTTCTAAATGACATTGCAAACCCTTGATGAGTACATGATAGGACAAGTTTATTTATTTTTGATGGATAATAAGATGCAATTACTTGACCTAACATACCTCCCATTGAATGACCAATGAGTGAAAAATTATCAATCCCCAATCTATCAAAAAGCCTGATATATAAATTTGAAACTATATTCATGTCTATGTTTTTAATAGGACTTGATGTACCAAATCCAGGAAAATCAATAGCTAGAACAGAATAAAATTTAGAGAAATACTCAAACTGAAAAACCCAACTTTTACTTGATCCGTTATACCCGTGTAGAAAAACTAAATAAGGTTTGTTTGAATTTTTTTTTATTCTATATGAAATATTAATATTGAGATCATTATCAATCCCATTTTCCAAATCAGGTAATTTTTTTAAAATGTCTTCCATCTTATTTCATATATTTTTCAAATGATAATTAAATTTTTAATATTAGGTATGAGTCATTTATAATAGTTTTATTAAGAATGATATAATATAATATTTTATAAGCTATGAGTATTGAAAAAGAAATAATCCAAATTTTCCCAAAGATGAAACAATGGAGACAGAAAATTCATTCGTATCCTGAAATCGCTTATGAAGAATTTAAAACATCAGAATTTATTGAACAAAAATTAAAATCATTTGGTATAAAAGTATATAAAAATTTTGGCACAACTGGCTTAGTTGGCGTTTTAGAAGGAAATAAGTTATCTTCAAAATCTATTGGGCTTAGAGCTGATATGGATGCTCTACCAATGAGTGAAAAAACTAATTTAAAATATCAATCAAAAAATGAAGGGAAAATGCATGCATGTGGCCACGATGGACATGTTACTATGTTACTAGGAGCTGCTTATGCTTTATCAAAAAATCAAAATTTTTCTGGAAAAGTTTATTTTATTTTTCAACCTGCTGAAGAAGGTGGCAGAGCAGGTGCAAAGTCAATGATAGATGACGGTCTATTTAAAAAATTTAAAATTGATAATGTCTGGGGCATTCATAATTGGCCAGGAATTCCAATTGGCAAGGCTGTGATTCATAAAGATTTTACGATGGCAGGTGGAGATCTTTTTGAAATCAAAATTATTGGAAAAGGTGGTCACGCAGCACAACCTCAAAATGTTTCTGATCCTGTTATTGCTCTAGGGTTTATATTAATCGCAGTACAAACAATAATCTCTAGACAATTAGACCCATTTAGTAATGCTGTAATTTCAATAACAAAAATTAATGCTGGAAGCGCTTTCAATGTAATTCCTGATGAAGCATACATTGGCGGAACTCTAAGAACAACTAACAATACTGAAAGAGATACACTTCTTAAAAAAATCAAAAAAATGGCAGAAGAAACCGCATCAAGTCATAATTGTAAAATTGATTTCAAGATTAATCCTGGATACCCTCCAACAGTAAATAATGAAGAAAAAAGTCTAATTGCAAATAATGTATTTAAAGAAACCTTTGGAAAAGATATGGTTTTAGATAATGAAAAACCAACCATGACTTCTGAAGACTTCTCTTATATGCTCAAGGAAAGACCCGGAGCATATATATGGTTAGGTGCAGGCGAAAATTCTGAAAAATTACATAGTCCTTACTTTGATTTTAATGATGAATTACTGCCAATTGGGGCTCAATTTTGGAAAAATTTAGTTCATCAAGTTCTAAACTAATGATTAAACCATTTTCATTTGCAGTAGTAATTCTTGCAGGTGGAAAATCATTAAGAATGAATGGCGTAAACAAAGCGTTTCTAGATATTAATAATCAAAAATTAATAAATATTATTTTATGTAAAGTTGAAAATTTAAAATTACCCGTTGCAATTAATGCAAACCAGTACATAAGTAAATTTAATCAATTCAATAATAATGTCATTCAAGATAAAAATTATATTGGTCTTGGTCCATTGTCAGGTGTTTATACTGCAATGAATTGGACTGAAACCCAAAGTCTAAATTGGGTTTTAACTTTACCATGCGATGTTCCTTTTTTCCCAAATGATATTTTTTTTAAAGTTGAAGAAAAAATTAAAAACATAAATAAAAATATCAAAATTATCTCTTTTTCATCAAACGAAAAAAAACATCCCATAATATCTGCTTGGAACCTGTGTCTAAAAAAAGAATTAAAATTTGCTCTCGAAAATGGGGTAAGTAAAGTAGATACTTTTGTCTCTCGTTTTAAAAATGTATATTTAAACTATAATTTTGATGAAAAATCATTAGATCCTTTTTTTAATATAAATTCAGAAAATGAAATTAAAATATTAGAAAATTATAAGATAAATTAATCGTGTAAAAATTATTTTTTTTTATGTTTTAATCTATTTTTTTTTATTATAATTTTATTAATTGGTAAAAAATGGAAAATTTGTGGTCGTTAAAAGCGAGTGAAATATCTAAACTTTATCTCTCAAATGAAATATCTTTAGATGAAATTATTAATTCTGTAGAAGAAAGGTTTAACCAAGTTAATCCAAAGATTAATGCAATTCCAGAATCAACATTCGAATATGCAAGAAAACAGGCTAAACTTTTAGATGAAAATAAAAAAAGTAATAAACCATTAGGTTGTTTGGCTGGTGTTCCAGTAACAGTCAAAATTAATACTGATCAAACTGGCTTTGCATCAACAAATGGCTTGAGATTAAATAAATCGCTAATCGCACATAAAAATAGTACCGTAGTAGATAATTTAGAAAAGGCAGGTGCTTTAATTGTTGGTAGAACAAATACCCCAGCATTCAGTATTAGATGGTTTACTAATAATTCACTTCATGGTCACACTTTCAACCCACATAATAAAAATATAACACCAGGAGGATCCTCTGGGGGTGCTGCTTCAGCAACTGCTAGTGGTATAGGTTGTATAGGTCATGGGACTGATATAGCAGGCTCCATAAGATATCCTGCTTATGCATGCGGAATCCATGGAATTAGACCAAGCCTTGGTCGAGTTCCAATGATAAACTATTCTGCTCCTGATAGATATATTGGTGGTCAAATTATGGCTGTTTCCGGTCCTCTTGCAAGATCAATTAAAGATTTAGAGTTGGGATATGATGCTATGAGACAATCAAATTATGATGATCCATGGTGGACTCCTTTATCAAACGAACTACCAACTTTAAAAAAGAGAATTGCATTGCTAAGTGAAATTAAAGGCATGAAAATTTCTAAAGAAGTTAAATCAAATCTATTAGATGTAGCAAAAAAATTAGAAAAAGAGGGTTGGATT
>CENO01018803.1_pt1 | contig 11002 bp, 5 predicted proteins | sample 530271 | NCBI WGS metagenome assembly CENO01 (sample SAMEA2619857, study PRJEB7988) | marine metagenome | biome: marine biome (ENVO:00000447); feature: surface water layer (ENVO:00002042); material: "saline water (ENVO:00002010), including plankton (ENVO:xxxxxxxx)" | depth 5 m | reverse complement strand
GAAGAGCCTAAGGAAGAGCCTAAGGAAGAGCCTAAGGAAGAAGAACCTGCTGTGGTAGAGAATAATGGTTCGGCTAGTGATTCAAATGAAGATTTATCCAGTGGTAATGGTGAAAGTGATCAAGAAAGCCTTTCTCCGAATGATGATCCAAATGTTCTTAAAAGTGAAATTGATGATATAAGAAAGTCAATTGTCTCTATGAGCGTTGGACAACCTGGAAGAACATCAACCATTGTTAAGGAGTGGCTAGAGCAACCAGCTCCAGAAGCGCCAGCCCAGCCCGAAGAGGCTCCACCTGAAGAGACCGGTGAAAGTGAAGAAGAAAGCAGCGAATAATTAAATTTAAGGAAAAACATTATGATCAATGATTACCATATGCTATCCGGAATTCAGAAGGTTGCTATTCTCTTTTCAGTAGTAGGAGAAAGTTTGGCAATGTCTTTGATAAAAGGACTTTCAAAAACTGAGGTTCGTAAAATACGATCCACCTTACGCTCTATGGGCACTGTTTCATTTAACGTTAAAAAGCGAGTAATGGAAGAGTTTTACTTTGGCTTTTTAAGCGAACAAATAGATGACGGAAAAGATGAGGGTGGAGGCCCTATTCAGCCATTTGAATTTCTTGGCGAATTAAATGATGAACAATTAATTGCGCTTTTAGACAAGGAGGATCCTCCGGTAATTGCGATGATTCTTGCTCAGTTAGAACCAGAGAAAAAAATGCTAATTCTAAATAAGTTAGAACCCGCATTAAAGGGTCAGGTTTTAATCGAACTGGGGTCTCTTGACGATATTCCTCTTGAAGGAATCATTGAGGTTGGTGCTCGTCTTAAGGAGAAGTCTACGTATCTACCGAGGACTGCTGAGTTTTCTAGAGGAGGAGCTAAAGAGATAGCAGATACCTTAAGCGGAATGAATAGCAATGAGCAAGAAAGATATATGCAAACTCTTCAAAATGAAGACCCTGAACTATATGCCTCAGTCAAGACTTTCTTCTTAACCTTTGATGACATAATGGAAAAGTTTCCAGAGGATATTATTAGAACCTTATTAAATACAGTTGAACTCGACTTACTACCAATTGCTTTCAAAGGATTAGATGAGGAAAAGATTCAAGAGTTAAAAGATTTTCTTCCTCAAAAGAAACAGGCCATGTACAATGATGATCTTGCTGGAAAACCTCAACCAAAAAGAGAGGTTGATAATGCAAGAAAGCTATTTGTTGATGCAGCAAAGCAAATGGAAAAAGATGGGTCTCTGAACTTGGAAGACATCCTATCTGGTGGAGAAATGATTGAATAAACTCAATTACATTTAATTATAAATAAAAAAGCCTCTAGTATAATAGAGGCTTTTTTATTACTTGCTTTTATTCTACTTGATCATAGCTCAGCTTGAGCAGCTGATAATCTTGCAATAGGTACCCTAAAAGGGGAACAGCTTACATAGTCTAGACCATTTTCTTTGCAGAAATGGATTGATGCAGGGTCTCCACCATGCTCACCGCAAATTCCAATCTTTACTTTTTCATTGACATCGCGACCAAGCTTTACGGCCATGGATACAAGCTTCCCAACTCCATTAACATCTAAGCTTTGGAAAGGATCCTCTGGTAATATACCTCGATCAAGATAGTCAGGTAGAAATGATCCTATGTCATCTCTACTAAACCCAAAGGTTGTTTGAGTTAAGTCGTTGGTCCCAAAACTAAAAAACTCTGCATGTGCGGCTATTTCATCTGCCGTTAGGCACGCTCTTGGCAGCTCTATCATAGTTCCAACCATAAATTTGAGTTCCAGCTCATGCTCTTTCATAACATCTTTAGCTACTTCCCTGATCACTTTTTCTTGGTCGATATACTCAGTTACGGTTCCAACAAGCGGGATCATTATTTCAGGCAGTACAGAGACTCCCGATTTTGTAAGCTCTGCTGCTGCCTCAAGTATCGCCCTTGCCTGCATTTCTGTAATCTCAGGATACGCTATTCCAAGACGGCATCCTCGATGTCCCAACATCGGATTTAATTCGTGCAGTGCTGAAACTCTATTTTTTACTGTACTAACATCTATGTTCAGATTGTCTGCTAGCGACTTTTCTTGATCCTCTGAAAGGCTCATGAATTCATGAAGCGGAGGGTCTAAGAGTCTTATGGTAACAGGCATTCCTTCCATTGCCTTTAAAATACCCATAAAGTCTTCTTTTTGATATGGCAACAGCTCCATCACGGCGTTCCTGCGGTCTTTTTCGTTGTCCGCAAAAATCATTTTCCTTATTGCAAGGATTCTAGCTTCATCAAAGAACATGTGCTCAGTTCTACATAAACCAATTCCTTCTGCTCCAAATTTAATTGCCTGTTTTGCATCGTTGGGGCTCTCTGCGTTGGTACGAATTTTCAATTGTCGCACTTCATCCGCCCAAACCATCAGCTCTTTATATTCAGGATGAGTATCAGGATCAGCATCAATTAGCTCAACAGCCCCAGAATAAATTTTTCCTTCAGTTCCGTTCATTGTTATCCAGTCTCCCTCAGAAATAGTATTCTCTCCGATGACAACTTCTTTTTTACTAACATCAATCTGTAGCTCACTACATCCTACTATACAACACTTACCCCATCCACGAGCTACAAGAGCAGCATGGGATGTCATGCCTCCTTTAGCTGTTAAAATTGCTTCAGCAGCGTGCATACCGTGGACATCTTCTGGAGATGTTTCTTCTCTAATTAGAATTACTTTTTCACCATTCTTGTTCCACTGTTCTGCATCATCAGCAGTAAAAACTGCTCTACCAGATGCTCCACCAGGGCCAGCAGGAAGTCCTTTTCCTAGGAGAGGAGCACTTTTTTCTGATTCTGAATCTAGCATGGGGTGAAGGAGTTCGTCTAGTTGCTCAGGCTTTATTCGCAAGAGAGCAGTTTTTTTATCTATCATTCCTTCCTTTTTCATATCAACAGCCATTTTTATCGCAGCTGACCCATTTCGTTTTCCAACCCTTGTTTGAAGCATCCACAACTTTCCTTCTTGGATGGTAAATTCAATATCCTGCATGTCATTGTAATGCTTTTCAAGGCGACCACGAATCTCTTTCAGCTCAGAATAAATGTCTGGCATACTGGATTCTAAAGAAGGCAGATCTTTAGTTCCCTCTGTCTTTGTTTCTTCATTAAGTGGATTAGGTGTTCTTAAACCAGCTACAACATCCTCCCCTTGTGCGTTCACTAGCCATTCGCCGAAAAATTTATCTTCACCAGTAGCTGGGTTCCTTGTGAATGCAACTCCCGTAGCAGAACTTTCCCCCATGTTTCCAAAGACCATAGTCTGGACATTTACTGCTGTGCCCCACTCATCTGGAATATTTTCAATTTTTCTATAGTTAATTGCTCTCTCACCACTCCAGCTTTGAAAGACTGCCGTTATTGCGCCCAATAATTGTTCCATTGGGTCGTCTGGGAAATCAGCGCCTAGTGTGTTACGTATTTCATCTTTAAAAATTTCTGAAAGTTCTTTCCAGTCTTCACCACTTAAATCAGTGTCATTTACATATTGATTTTTAGATTTGTGGTCTTCAATCAACGATTCCAACTTATGTCTTATTCCCACTCCATTTTCTGGTTCTAAACCAGCTGCTTTTTCCATTACGACATCAGCATACATCATAATCAACCTTCTATAAGCATCATAAACAAATCTGTCATTGCCTGTCTTTTCTATTAAGCCAGGTATGGTTTTTGATGTTAATCCTACATTTAGTACGGTTTCCATCATTCCTGGCATTGATTGTCTTGCGCCGGACCGTATTGAAACCAATAGAGGGTCGTTTGCATCTCCAAATTTCGAACCCATTATGTTCTCAGTTTGTAAAAGTGCATCCTTTAATTGAGAATCAAGAGAGTCTGGAAGTTTTTTATCATTGTCATAATAGTAAGTGCACACCTCAGTTGTGATTGTAAACCCCGGAGGTACTGGAATTCCTAAGTGGTTCATTTCAGCAAGGTTTGCACCTTTACCACCTAGGGTGTTTTTCATTTTAGCAGTGCCGTCGGCAGCACCATTCCCAAATAGATATACGTATTTCACGGATTAATTCCTTTCAAAAGTTGTTAAAATTGGATTATTAAACGATGGAGTTTATTTAAAAATCTGGAGAAAAATATCTAATCTCTTTCAGGTTTCCATTTTTATCATAAAAAAACCACTTATCAATCATCTTCCCGCTCTTATATGCCCCCTGCATTTCCTTTCTAGTTCGTTCATGATCCCACCAGCTAGTCCAAGTCGCATCTTTTTTCCCGTTTGCATAGTATCCCTCTGTTAATCTTCCGTCTTCAAACCATGCTGTCCACTGACCTTCTTTAACGCCATTGGCAAAAGAGCCTTCTTGGACTTTATTTGTTTCATCATCATAAAAAACCCAGAGACCATCTGCATTTCCTTCCTTGAGAACTCCCTCCTTTTCTTTGACTCCATTTCTATGATAAAAGGTCCATTGGCCATCCATAATGCCTACGTTATATGTACCATGGGATTTAATATGTTCGTTATCGTACCACTCAGTCCACTGACCATGTTTTTCACCATCTTTATATCCACCTTGTTCTTGTTTTCCACCGCTCCAAGGCAAAACAGGCTCAGGATCTGGGACCTCTACAAGAATAATTTCAGGGACATCTTTTCCGCTTGGAAACCATTTAACCCATTGTCCATCCTTCTTTCCACCTTTTGTTCTACCTAAGAATAAATAATCTGCTTCTGGATTCTCTTGCGTAATAATACCAGTGAATGGAGTATCTTCACCTAGTTTATAGAAAGTTGACTCCCTCTCAACCAGATCTTCTAGAGAAATATGTTGCAAGCCAGATCCAAAATCAAAATCAAAATCTTTTTCTCCCTTTTTATTCCAATAAGTCCACACACCATCTGGTAATCCTTCCTTAAAGAACCCTTCCCTTTGCATAGTCCCATCCTCATAATAATAGGTAGTTAATCCTTCACGAATACCCTTTTGGTGAAAACCTTGCTCTTTTATTTGATCGCTGTTTGAATACCATATTACCCAGGGACCTTCAGGCGAATCTGACCTATACGTAGTCATGGTGCTACGATAACCATTCTCCCAAAATGTACTTGGCCCATCTAGCTTTCCATTCTTGTAAAACTTCTCTTCTTGCTTTTCTTCTGGAGTTAACCACACAGTAGATCTGCCATCTCTTTTTCCGCCAGAAAACGTTATCTCTTCTGCCACAGAACCATCTTTTGAGAAGTATGACCATAGCCCATCCTGTTCGTCATCTATATAATGACCTTCTGACTGTTTTATTCCAGAGTCAAACCACCATGTCCAGATACCGTTTTTGCGACCATCTACATAGTGACCTTCCATCTCTTTATTATCATTTAAATACCACCACCAGTTCCACAACTCTTCATCATTTTCTGCTTTATACTTTCCCCCTCGATAAGACCATGTCCCATCTGTAAATGTTAAATTGTGATCGTGCTCGAACCACCATGTCCACTTACCATATGGTTTACCCCTTTCATATGACTGTTCCATGTGTAGATGCCCATTTGCATACCAATACTTATATACACCATCAATTTCACCCATGTCAAATGTGCCTTTTTCTTTCATGGTCCCATCCTCATACCATAGAGACCAGTCCCCATTCTTTTTCCCGCGATAATATGTTCCCTCTACCTCTTTTTGTCCATTTCGATACCATTGAACCCATTGACCGTCGCGTCTTCCTGCTTGAAATCTACCAAGCAACAAATAGTCTTTTAATCCGCCAGACTCCACTACAATTCCAGTATATGGTTTATTTTTACCAATCTTAAAATATAAATTGTCTCTCTTTTCAAGTTCTGCAATTCTCACACGGTCTAAGCCAGACCCGTAGTCAAATCTAAAGTCTTCTTTACCGTCAGGATAATAGTATGTCCAACTACCTTCTGGCTCGTTTCCCCTAATTATGCCCTCTCTGTCTTTATTACCATTATCATGCCATACAGTAACCAGACCGTCTAGGACTCCATTTACATAGGTTTCCTCGCCTTTTTTATGATCGTTATCATTCCAAGAAACCCATAGGCCATGTTTAACACCACTTTTATAATTACCCTCTCTATCTTTAATTCCATTTGGTCTCCACCATGTCCATTGACCATCCATTTCACCATTTGAATAGTTTTCTTTTCCTTTCATAATCCCGTCATCATACCAAAGAGTCCAGGTTCCATGTTTTTCATCCTTAAGATATTCTCCCTCTACAACCTTGTAATTATCACTGTTCCAGGATATATATGGCCCGCTTTTAATTCCATTTGAATAGGTTATCTCTTCAGTCTTTCTACCATCGTCTGCCCAATATGTCCACTTTTGATCTAACTTATTGTTTGAATAAGACCCTGATTTTTCTTTAATAATTCCACCTTCATACCATGATGTCCATCCACCATTTAGCTTCCCGCTTTTATATGTAGCTTGAAACTTTTTATTTCCATTATCAAACCAAGAGGTCCAAACACTATCGCGCTCACCATTAGCAAATTTCCTTTCAGACTTTTTTGAACCATCGCTAAACCACTGAGTCCAAAGTCCGTCTTGCTGCCCGTCTAAAAATCTAGTTTGTTCTTTTTTAATTCCAGTATCGTAATACCAAACCCACATTCCATTTTGCTTGCCTGATTCATAAGCACCTTCTTCTGATCTGTTTCCATTCTCATGCCAGCGTATAATTGACCCATTGAGCTTTCCTTTAGAATAATTTGCTTCCTCTTTCCTCATTCCGTTTAGATACCAATTAGTCCATAATGCCTCCCGATTTCCCAGGACGTAAGATCCTTCCATCTGTTTAACCGGGGGATCAAATGCTTCATTCCCGTTCAGATCCACAACAACTGTTTCTGTAGAGTCCCAAACGCCATTGTTTTCACCCTCGTCTTGGGTGTTAGGAGTTCCATCTTCTCCAAAGTCTTCAAAGACTTCTCCTTCGTACCAAAACGTCCAGAGTCCATCTCTAACACCTTTGGTATAGTTCCCTTCTGTTTCAATAGCCCCGTTTGGGTAGTATGTTTTCACAAGACCGTCATTTTGGCCAAAAGCCAGAGCTGACAGCACAAGTGAGATAACCAGTATTTTCCGCATGGTCAAAACCTCATTGTCTGAGTATGTAAAATAGGAGGTATTCTTGGATGAATGTTTATTTCATCCCCCTCTCGGATACCTTTTGTTCCCAAAGTTAAAACAATGAGATGAAAAAGTCAAAAAGTTGTATAAATTATCAATCGCCTTTGTTTAAGCGAATCCAGAAACTTTGACCGAATTTGTCATTTAGATTAATAAGCCCTTCATTAGAATTATTAGTCCCTAAAAATGATGTTTCAGTCTCGAACTTATTATTTGTTCTTAAATAGCCTCCACCATCTCTTCCATTTCCAAGGTAGGTGGTCATTTTCCCAAATTGGTTGTAGGTACGAAAATAACCGCTTCCAAGAAATGTTCCGGTTTCTCCAGCAGCATCGTATACTCGCATCTGCCCTGAGCTGTCTGCGCCAGTACCCAGGTAGACAGTTTCTTGACCGTTAAAATTGTATGTCCTAAGGTATCCTCCACCACTAGTGCCCGTACCTAGGAAGAGTGTCCTTTCACCAAACTGGTTATAAGCTTGATAATAACCTTCTCCAAGGTAGGATGATGTTTCACCCTCTTTGTTATATATTCTTAACTGACCAGCGTGATCTGAGCCTGTACCAAGATATGCTGTCTCTTTTTGAGAATTATTATAAGTGCGGATATATCCGCCCCCCATCCTGCCAGTTCCAACATATGCAGACTCATCTCCATTTCCATTATATGCTCTCATATAACCCCCGCCATCCTTACCTGTTCCGATGAACAAGGTTGGCTCTCCATATTGATTGTATGTTTGCATGTAACCGTTTCCTAAATAACCCATAATTACACCACGATCATCTTCAATTGTAAGACTTCTTACTACAAGGTGACCAAGTTCGTCAGTTTTTGGCCGCAGTCCTAATGTTGAAAACACTAGCAGAGTAATCAAAATACCGATTAACATACTTTTTGGATCAATGACTTTCATAATTTCCTCCGATATCGATTGCCATTGGGAGTTCAGATCTAAATTTAATCATATTCATAGGTACTAACCCTAATAGGAATTTCATCTTTTCCTTCCCTTCCGCGTCGCAGCATATCATAACATTTTATTTCTTTTAATCTTTCTTGGTTGTCATATAAATATACATTCTTCTCTAAGACTCGATCTTGGCCGTCCAAAATCGTTTCTACATATTTACGTCCCTGATTATCCAATAAAACCTCTCTAATTGAATTCAATTTTACATTAGAATCAGAATAATAGTCATACGTTTTAAAGTTTTCATCATCGTAAACTGTATTATATATCTTCGCTACAGTGCCCTCTTCATTATATGAGGTTGTTGAAACGCGTCTGCCTAGAATATCATACTTGTGTGTCTTAGAACCTAATGATTGCCCAAGCCGTCCTACAGACTTTTCTTCAACTAATTCACCCCGATCATTGTGGAAAAATATTGTTTGGAAGATTACAGAGGGATCAAAGTATTGGCTTAGCTCTTTTGGGGTCTTTTTCTGATCTACTTTAAAATTAGTTATAACTAAAATATAGTTATTGTACACTTCCTTGTGTTCAAGCACAGACCCTGTGGAGTCATAGCTGTAATGTTCTCCCCAAATCATATCTTTCGAATGACCTTCTCTGTATATCATCTCAGGATTAATTGCTTCAATTGGATTATATCTTATTCGTTTAATTATTTTCCCATTGCTGTCAAACTTTTGATACTGTCTCCAATATAAGCTGTCTCCCGTTCCAAACAATTCTGTACTTATTCTGTTTCCCTGCTTATCATTCTCAAAGCGATATGATAGAATCATTTCCTCATCATAGTTTCTTCTAAGTTTTAATCCCTCATTAGGCCCTGAGACATATACATATTTTTCACTTAGTGGTAGAGTGTGACTATAAATCGTGCTGTCAACAATAAAACCATTTGAGTCAAAATTGACCACAACTGAGTTTTTTAGTTCTTGGGTCTGTGTGCCAAAACTTTCAAATACATGAAATACCTTTATGGTTGTTGCCTTGTTTCCTATCAAAGCTGAGATCATAAGGCTACAAAGAAAAGGTTTTACAATCAAAGACATGTTCAAATTTTATTTATCATATTGATTTATACCAAGCAGTCTGTTAAAGCCCTACGTTTTGCAAAAATGTAATACTGTATTGGGTTATAAATCTTTTTTTGTGCTTCAAACAAATGATGTCTCTGTTAATAATAAACCTAAATATAAATAGACTTATAAGGGTTGAGTTAATTCTTGCTTTAATTAATCATTGTATTTTAATATATGGGGAGTCTAAAAAAGGCTCACTCATGCGGAGTTCTATTTGAATCATACATTCACTAAATGTTTTATAGTGTTTTTTACGTCTATTTTGATGGGAGCGACCCTCAAAGACGTTAGTTACAGTGTAAAACAAAATGGCATAATGGTAAATCTTGACTATACCGAACCTATTGATGATGATGATATTATAGGTTGGAAATCTGATAGAGGATGGGTATACCTCACTCTACTAGGCGTTAGGGCTCCAAAGGGGAAAAAACCCCAAGAAGACTTTTCAGGTGAAGTTAGAAAAATAGTTATTGATGATTTTGATGAGTCCACCCAATTAGCAATTTTAATTCGAAAGCCAATTCTTGGCTATGACATCATCAATTCGAAAACCTCTCCAAGTACAATTGTCTTTATCCATACTGAAATGAAAAAATCAGAAGTAGCAACCCTAAAAGAATATATTAAAGAAAAAGGGACATCAGTTTTCAATGTTGCAAAATCATCAGGCTTCCCCAAGTATAATACAAATTTTAAAAATGCATTTGATGAAGCTAGAAAAGAGCTTGGTCCCAACGCCATATTTGAATATCATGGAAAACTTTATACTACGAACCACCCTGGAGAAAAAGAGGCATTTTCTAAATCTGTTTTAACAGAGAAACCAAAATCACTATTGGGTAAGGGAGAAAATAACACCCCTACTATAAATGATATTTTAAATCTGACCTCAGAAAATGCACCGGTAGAAGAAACGTACGTTGACGTTGATACAGGCGATACTTTAACTGAAGAAATTGCTCATTCGTTAACGGTAGACTATGTGCCTGAAAAATCTGAAGATAAAAAGGATGATAGCTGGTTTAGTGGTTTATTTCCAGTAAAAAAGTATATCGAGCAGGATTCTCCTTCGTCTAGCCAAACAACAAAGAAAGATACACTTATTATAAAAGAGAAACCTATTCTGGTTGAATCACAATCAAAAAAATCAAAACGTTGGTCTAACTTTTTTAACTTTCTAAAAAAGAGGAAAACAGACAATGATGAAATAAAACTTGAAATTGTTGAAAATGATTTGAATAAAGCAGATAGCATTAACAAAAGGAATGAAATTCTAGCACAAGAACAATATAGACTGCTTCAAGAAAGATATATCCCAGCTAAAGATCAGAATATGATCATAGAATCAGTTGATGAAAATGGGTTTATTGAATCTCAAACACAATTATCAGATACAAACATAGTTTCTACAATTGACTTTGAAGAGCTTACGCAGTCTAGGAGCTCAGAATATCAAGTATGGCAAAAGACATATGTCCCTGATTACCCTTATTCAGTTAGTGACACAGCAATCTCTCAGAAATATTATACCTCTCCAACTCAAGCCCCAGACACAAACGTTGTTCAAGCTTGGTTTAATGATGAGAGTCTCATATCTGATGAATATGATGCCACTAGACTCCAAAAGAAGTATATACCATCAAAAAGTGAAATCTTAACTTTTGAACAAGACGATACATACCCATATGAAACCTTACCACAAAATACCCAAGCCCCAGACACAAACGTTGTTCAAGCTTGGTTTATTGATGAGAGT
>CENO01105648.1_pt1 | contig 11075 bp, 8 predicted proteins | sample 530271 | NCBI WGS metagenome assembly CENO01 (sample SAMEA2619857, study PRJEB7988) | marine metagenome | biome: marine biome (ENVO:00000447); feature: surface water layer (ENVO:00002042); material: "saline water (ENVO:00002010), including plankton (ENVO:xxxxxxxx)" | depth 5 m | reverse complement strand
GTTTAAGCCTACATTCCATTATTATCAGTTGTTATTGATTTATATGCTTTTTGATGGCTGATAGACACCCATGTGGACACCTAATACAATTTAAACTGTTATTGGCAAACCCTCGCCTAGGCACGTGCGCCAGAAATGACGCAAACCGATCCCGTTCCCTCATCCTGCGACTTTGACGATACGAACTTCCAACACGCCGAAGTCTCCTGGTATCCAGACCCTCTTGCGCTGGACTTTTGAGGGCGGCACGGAGCACTGCGCGCTGAGCAGCCATATTCGTTGTTTCAGAGAGGACTGAACCACTCCTGATTCGCTTTTCAGCGTTGGGGGGGGTAGAAGGCGGAACGCCTGCAAATCTAGATTTCCTCAGAAATTAAACCTGTGAGCGTACCAAAATGCGCTGCTGAAGCACTGAAACATTCTCTTGACCAATTTCGATTTTCCTATTAATAAAAGTACTTTATCGCTGGAATTAGTCGAAGATCTTACCTTCTTTCGCTTACATCGAGCAAGAAACTACCTTTAAGTTAGGACTGTATTTCTCATTTGCTGGAACGTGAAGACATTTGAGATGCATTGCTTCAATTGTCAAAGTTGATGCATGTTGTAAACATTGGAACTATGGGACGATGACTATTTGGAATCGATATAAACCCGAACAACAAAAAAAATACATATGCTATTTGAAGGCATACGCGAGTTTGACGAAGCTCTTCAAACAGAAAGGCGCGAGCAGCTCGATCAGGCAGAGAGTGACGGGCGATTCGGCTTTGTCAGCGGTTCCGCGAACCAACAAATCCTGCAAATCGACAGGAGCTCCATGACCACGTGTGCTGATGTATGCCATAATACCGATTTCATTTTCCGATATATTAGAATTATGGACGATATATTGGATATTGAACTGAAAGTCAATCTAATTAGAACCCAATTCCACTATAATGGCAGAATCAGCCCCCGATATCGGTAAACACGTAAAGATTGCCCGCAAGGCGCTCGGTTTGACACTGGAGCGACTATCGGAGCGTACCGGTGTGTCCAGTTCCATGCTGTCAGCCATTGAACGCGGTACAGCCAATCCGACCTTTTCAATTGTCTGGTCACTGGCACAGGCGCTCGGCCTCGATCTCAGCATTCTCGATCAAGAGGCACAGCAGGAAGACCCCATCGAGCACCTGCATCACTACTCGACACCAATGCGCCGCAGCGCCGATGGCCTGTGTGAGCTCTTCATGTTAAGCCCTAGACGTACCGTGCTGCCGGTGGAATGGTACCGACTGATTATGAAACCGGGCGGAAAGTTGGATTCCAATGCCCATGCACAGGGCACCTTCGAACACCTGACCTGTATTCGTGGTCAATTGCGTATTTCCGTGGATTCCAAGGATGTCGATGCCACGACCGGAGATACTTTGCGCTACCGGGCCGACCGACCGCATTGCATCAGCAACCAGTCTGACAAGGAAACCGAAGCATTGTTGCTGGTCGCACAACCCTCCCAATATCGCGAATCCTCACCTATTGTCTAAAACTGTCTTTTTGATTGTTAGTTTTGCTTGCCTGACTACTATTTTTCCAATATATTGTAATGTTTCCTGTATATCGGATTATTGCAATGAACGTGATTGATCTGGCACAAAAAGCATTAACGGAAATCGAAGCCGCCGGCACGATGAAACGCGAGCGGTCGCTACATTCTCCGCAGTCGAGCCGGATAGTAACGCCAGGCCCGGCCGGCGATCGAGAGGTGATCAATTTCTGCGCCAACAACTATCTTGGCCTTGCCAACGATCCGCGCCTGATCGATGCCGCCAAGCGGGCGCTCGACAGCCATGGCGTTGGAATGGCATCGGTGCGCTTTATCTGTGGCACCCAGAATTTACACCAGGTGCTGGAAGTGAAAACCGCTGCTTACCTTGGAATGGAAGACTGCATCGTCTTCCCGTCCTGCTTTGATGCCAACGGCGGCGTTTTTGAACCTCTGCTCGATGCGCGTGACGCCATCATATCTGACGCGCTTAATCATGCATCCATTATTGATGGGGTACGCCTGTGCAAGGCGCAGCGTTTCCGCTATGCCAACAACGACATGGCCGATCTCGAACAACAGCTACAAAAGGCAGGAGACTATCGCACGCGCTTGATTGTGACCGATGGTGTGTTCTCGATGGACGGGATCGTGGCTGACTTGCCGGGCATCTGTGATTTGGCAGAAAAATACGACGCGACCGTGATGGTGGACGATTGTCACGCCACCGGCCTTCTCGGTGCACGAGGCGCAGGATCGCCTGAGTTCAAGAATGTCGAAGGCCGGGTACAGATACTGAGTGGCACTTACGGCAAGGCGCTTGGCGGCGCGTCGGGGGGCTATATTGCCGGGCCAAAGCCGATCGTCGACCTATTAAGACAACGCGCTCGTCCCTATCTTTTTTCCAATGCTGTAGCGCCATCCCTCTGCGCAGCCGCAATCAGGGCCATTGAAATAGCCGAAAGCAGTCATGATGCGCGACAACGATTACACGCCAATTCGGCGCGTTTTCGCGAAGGCATGAGCTCGGCTGGCTTCAACCTGATTGAGGGTGATCACCCAATTATTCCGGTCATGATCGGCGACGCGGCTCTGGCGGCACAAGTAGCGGACGCACTACTGGAAAAAGGCATTTACGTCATTGCATTTTCTTATCCGGTGGTACCGCAGGGTTCGGCACGTATCCGTACGCAGATGTCTGCGGCCCACAGTTTTGACCAGATCGACCAAGCTATTGCCGCTTTCACCGAAGTGGGCAAGGCATTCGGACTGATTTAACCTCATTTGATATCAGGAGTAGAAAACATGCGCGCACTGATAAAGCAGGAGGCCGCCCCTGGTCTGACTCTGCAAGAGCTGCCCATACCCGAGGTTGGACCTGGCGACGTCAAGATCAAGATTACGAAAACCGCGATTTGCGGTACAGACATACATATCTTCAACTGGGATGCCTGGGCCGCTGCAACCATTCCCTATCCCATGACCGTCGGCCACGAATTCGTTGGAGTTATCGAGGAACTAGGCGCCGGAGTTGATGGGTTTGACATTGGGCAACGCGTTTCCGGCGAAGGTCATATCGTCTGCGGCACCTGTCGCAATTGCCGCGCCGGGCGCGAGCACTATTGCCCGAACACTAAGGGTGTTGGGGTTAATCGCCCGGGCGCTTTCGCCGACTATCTGGTCATCCCGGCGCACAACGTCTATCCGATCCCCGATAGCATCCCGGATGAATTTGCCGCGCTGCTCGATCCTTACGGCAACGCGGTGCATACCGCGTTGAAATTCGATCTATATGGTGAGGACGTGCTGATTACCGGCGCCGGGCCGATTGGCCTGATGGCGGCGGCGATTTGCCGGCATGTCGGCGCGCGTCATGTAGTGGTGACCGACCTGAACGAAAAGCGCCTTGAGCTGGCTGAAAAGATGGGCGCTTCGAAAGGTTTCAAGGTCGGCCGTGACGACATGAAAACCGTGATGGCCAAACTCGGCATGAAAGAAGGATTCGATGTCGGGCTGGAAATGTCCGGTGCGCCACCGGCTCTGGACCTGATGATCGATTCGATGAACAACGGTGGACAGATTGCGTTACTCGGCTTATTTGCCGACAAGGTGCCTGTCGACTTAAGCCGCGCGATCTTCAAGAGCCTGCGCTTCACCTGTATTTATGGCCGTGAAATGTTCGATACCTGGCACAAGGGGTTAGCGATGCTGGAAAGCGGACTGGATATTTCACCAGTGATTACCCATCAACTCGACCTTGAAGATTTCGACCAGGGATTCGCTGCGTTGAACAATGGTGAAGCGATCAAGGTTTTGCTGAATCTGAACAAGATCCACTAATCAATCAAGACACCTATTATGAGCGAAACCAGATCAAGAGGTCGGCGCCAACGCCGCCGTGGCGATGCTGTAGAAGCCCCGACAACTTTTGCCCAGCGACCTTTTACACAGTTGAAAAAATCGTATCAACCCGTGGCGGTTGCCACAGACGAGCAACTCGAAGCCATTCACCAGGCTTCGCTCAAAGTGTTGGCGGAAACTGGCCTGCGAGTCCTGCTGCCACAAGCACGACGCATTATGAGTGAAGCGGGCGCTGAGGTCGACGAGAGTACCGAGCAGGTGCGCTTCGACCCGGACTTAATTATGGAGAAAATCGCGACGGTGCCAAGTGAATTCACACTGCATGCGCGCAACCCTGAGCACTCGGTTGTACTCGGCGGTGACAACGTGGTTTTCGACATGATGGCGAGTGCACCCAACTGTTCAGATATTGATCGCGGACGTCGTACCGGCAACCAGGAGGATTACCGCAACTTCCTGCGACTTGCGCAGATGCACAATATCCTCCATGTCACAGGTGGGTACCCTGTGGAACCCGTGGATGTTCATGCCTCGATCCGTCATCTGGATTGCATTTACGACTACATCACGCTGACTGACAAGGCTTATTGTATTTATTCACTGGGTGAAGACCGCGTCGCGGATTCTCTGGAAATGACCCGCATCGCCCACGGCCTGACGATGGAGCAATTACGCGAAAAGACCTGTCTGTTTTCCATCATCAACACCAACTCTCCGCTTCAGCTCGATATACCGATGATGCAGGGTGTGATTGACCTGGCACGAATGAACCAGGCGGTCGTGATCACGCCGTTCACCCTGTCCGGTGCGATGGCGCCGGTGACCATCGGGGGCGCCCTGGTACTTCAAAACGCGGAAGCATTGGCAGGCATTGCCTTCAGCCAGATGGTCAATCCGGGCGCGCCGGCTATGTACGGGGGATTTACCTCTAATGTAGACATGAAGTCGGGTTCACCTGCTTTTGGGACACCGGAGTACATGAAAGCCCAACACATCGGCGGCCAACTGGCGCGGAAATACGGCATTCCCTACCGATCCTCCAACGTTTGTGCAGCTAATACTGTTGATGCGCAGGCAGCCTACGAGAGCGTGTTCTCGCTGTGGGGTGCAATCAACGGCGGCGCCAACATGCTCATGCACGGCGCTGGCTGGCTCGAAGGCGGCCTATGTTGCTCTTATGAGAAGACCATTCTCGATATTGATTTACTGCAGATGGTGGGCGAGTTCCTGCAACCACTGGACACCGGCGACGATGAACTGGCGGTTGGTGCCATCGGAGAAGTTGGTCCGGCCGGTCATTTCTTCGGCACGGCTCACACTCAATCCCGTTACAAAGATGCATTTTACACACCCATATTGAGCGACTGGCGCAATTTTGAAACCTGGAAGGAAGCCGGAGAACCGATCGCAATTCAGCGCGCCAATGCGGTCTGGAAGCAGCGACTGGCCACTTACCAGGAGCCGTCAATCGATCCTGCAATTCGAGAGGAACTCGACGCGTTTTTAACCAGGCGCAAAGAAGAAGGCGGCGTGAAGACCGACTTTTAACCCGACGTGATAGTCCCGACTGTCAACAGGATTACCCAAGAGAAAAACTGATGCCCGAAATACTCAAAGATACCAGTGTTGGTGCAAAGCAATTACCAACCCATGCTAGGGTGGTGGTTATTGGCGGTGGTGTGGTTGGTTGTTCGATTCTGTTTCACCTGGCCAAGTTTGGCTGGAAGGATGTGGTGCTACTGGAACGCGACGAGCTGACGTCAGGATCGTCGTGGCACGCAGCCGGTGGTATCCACACCATCAGTTCAGACCCGAACATCTCGCGCCTGCAGTCTTATACCATCAATCTCTACAAGGAGATCGAAGAGTTGTCGGGCCAATCGGTAGGCCTGCATCAGACCGGAGGCTTTTACGCGGCCTCGACGAAAGGCTGGTATGACTACCTAAAAGGTGAGCGTTCAAAGGCGCGGTATATGGGACTGGATCAGGAGTTCATCTCCCCTAGGGAGCTGGCCGATCGCCATCCACTGATCGACCCGGATCACTACCATGCAGTGCTATGGGACGCACAGGACGGGCATCTCGATCCTTCAGGTACAACCTATGCCTTTGCCAAGGCCGCAAAATTCCATGGCGCGCAGTATTTTACGCATTGTGGCGCAACCAGAATGTCACAGCGTACCGATGGAAGCTGGGATATCACGACCACCAAAGGAGTGATCAACGCGGAGCAGGTGGTGAACTGTGGTGGTCTCTGGGCGCGTGAAATCGGGCATATGGCCGGTATCCATCTGCCTGTACAGCCGATGGAGCACCACTATCTGATTACCGAGCCGATGGATATTGTTGCCAACTTCGGTCAGCAATTGCCCCACGGAATCGACTTCGAAGCCAACGTGTACTGTCGCCAGGAAGGCAAGGGTATGTTGCTCGGAACCTATGAAGCCCAGGCCACACCCTGGAAGGTCGAGGGTACACCATGGGATTTCGGCCATGAATTGCTACCACCAGACCTGGACCGTGTTGCCGATCGCCTGGAGAAGGCCTTCGAACGTCTCCCCGCAATGGCAGACGCAGGTATCAAGGACGTAATCAACGGCCCGTTTACCTTTGGGCCTGACGGTAACCCATTGATTGGCCCGGTACCAGGCATGAAAAACTACTGGGTTGCCGTCGGCGTAATGGCTGGCTTTTGCCAAGGTGGCGGTGTCGGTCTTACCTTGGCGGAATGGATGATAGACGGTGAACCCTCCATTGATGTCTGGGCCATGGACGTCGCCCGTTTTGGAGAATTCGCCTCGCCCGACTGGGGTACCGTGAAATCGTCTGAAAACTATGAACGCCGTTTCGTGATGACCTTCCCGAACGAAACCCTGCCGAAAGGTCGCAAACAAAAAACCACCGCGCTTTACGATCGCATGATCGCCAAAGGGGCGGTCATGGATCAGGGTTTTGGCCTGGAGAATGTTCAGTGGTTTGCCAATGGCCCTGATGATGCGCATGAAGAACCAACCTTCGAACGCAATCGATCGCATGAATACGTTGCCCGCGAAATTAAAGCCGTGCGAGAAGCAGTTGCCGGCATCGAAATCGCGAACTTCGCCAAACATGAATTCAAGGGCGCAGGTATTCGCGAATATCTGAACCATATCCTGGCGGGTTACATCCCCAAACCGGGACGTCTGACCCTGACACCAATGTTGACCCCCAAAGGCAAGCTGGCCGGAGATCTAACCGTGGCTTGCCTGGCCGAAGACCACTTTATGCTGTTTGGTTCAGGCGCCATGCAAGAAGCGCACCGCCGTTGGTTTGAAAAGGATCTGCCGGACGGCATTTCCTATACCAATGTTTCGGATGACTGGCATGGCATCGCGTTATCCGGTCCTAAATCCCGGGAACTGCTGGCAAGGATCACACGTGAGGATGTCTCGGCGGATGCGCTCAAGTTCCGAGACCTGCGCCAGACCTATGTTGGCGGCGTGCCGGTGATCCTGAACCGGATCAACTTCACCGGTGAACTAGGCTATGAAATTTACTGTAAACCGCAATACCTGTTGCGCCTGGCGGATGCCATCGAAGAAGCCGGCGCTGACCTGGGATATCGCTGGTATGGTGCAAGGGCGTTGCTGTCGATGCGGCTCGAGAAAGGCTGGGGCGTCTGGACACTGGAATACCGTCCGGATTTCAACGCGATCGAAAGTGGCATGGATGCGTTCATCAACTGGAACAAGGAGTTTGTCGGCAAGCAAGCGACCCTCGCAGCCCGTGAGGCCGGCCCGCAACAAAAACTGGTGACGATGATCATCGATGTCGATGGCATCGACGTGTCTCACGACGAAGCAATATTGGTGGAGAATAAAGCCGTCGGTTATATATCTTCCGGCGGCTATGCGCATCACGTAGAGCGGTCAATGGCCATGGGGTACGTTACCACCGAGTTCTCTGAGCCAGGAACGAAACTTCAAGTCGAAATCTTGGGCAAGCTATATGACGCGGAGATTCTAGGCGAAGCACTTTACGATGCAAACGGTGAAAAAATGCGAGCATAGAAATTGGGACCCATGCGGGTAAGTCAATACTGTGCCGCCTTGGAGTCACATTGCCTGAGTATCTGCCCTTCGATCAGGAGGCAAACATGACGTTTATGCAACGAGACGCAAATTTCGAAAAGCGTTAATGAAGAGATGACTACACTTGTTTAGCGATAAAATTTACGAGAGGTACTACCATGAGCGCAGATCCCTATGTTGTTGGCTCTAATCGAAAGATCGACCCTAATCGGCGGCGTATTAGTAACAGTGACCTGTTGCCGGACGGCACACCTAACAATTCCGACCGGGTCGAAATTGGGCCGACGGATCTGGCATTCGAGGAATGGCAAAAGTTAGGGCTAACGGTTCCCGACATTCCTCTTTTGAGAAATTATCGACTGTCGCGATTGGTCGGGGAAATTCAACAGCGAGACCTGGGTGGTTTGCTGATGTTCGATCCCCTGAATATCCGTTATGCCACCGACAGTACCAACATGCAGCTTTGGGTGACGCATAATCCGTGTCGCGCTTGCCTGGTGACGGCCGATGGTTACATGGTGCTGTGGGATTTTCATGCTGGTGAACACCTTTCCGCCCATTTACCATTGGTCCGTGAAGTTCGTCATGGGGCCAGCTTCTTCTATTTTGAAACCGGTGATAGAAGTTCGGAAATTGCTGAATCCTTCGCCAGCCAGGTTGATGAGTTGATGCGTGAACGCAGCGGTAATAACCGTCGTCTGGCTGTCGACAAAATCGAAATTGATGGTCTGCGTTCATTAGAGAAATTAGGATTCGAGATATCCCCTGGCCAGGAAGTTACGGAACACGCCCGAAAGATAAAGAACGCCAACGAACTAAGTGCCATGCGTTGTGCCATCGCATCTTGCGAGGCCGCCATGGCTGACATGCGCCGGGCCGCCGTTCCGGGAAAGACAGAGGTCGACGCATGGGCTGAACTGCAGAAGGGTAATTTTATTCGTGGCGGCGAATGGATCGAAACGCGCATACTGTCATCCGGACCACGTACCAACCCCTGGTTCCAGGAGTGCGGTCCCCGCGTCATGAAGGACGGCGACATTTTGGCTTTCGATACGGATCTGATCGGTCCTTACGGCTACTGTGCCGATCTGTCCCGCACATGGAAGATTGGCGACAAACCACCAACCCCATACGAAAAGGATCTCTACAGGGCGGCTTATGATCATATTAATCACAATATGTCCTTGCTTAAGCCCGGCATCAGTTTTCGGGATCTCAAGGATCGAGGACAAAAACTGCCGGAGAAATATCAGGCGCAACGTTATGGCGTGATGTACCACGGCGTCGGCCTTTGCGATGAATACCCTTCCCTTCGCTATCCGGAGGATTGGGATGACTGCGGTTATCACGGCGTGCTGGAGCCTGGCATGTGCCTTTGTGTCGAGGTGTATTTTGGTGAGGTCGGCGGCCTTTGCGGCGTCAAGCTGGAAGATCAGGTTGTCATTACTGAAACTGGCTACGAAAACCTGACGTCCTATCCATTCGAAATAGATTTCCTGTCATAAGATCTGTTGGTGTCAGGCTAATTCGAAGAATTTTAATTGCGGCGCCCCGCGACACTGCAGCGCTCCATTCAGTTATAAATTTAATGCAGGATCAACTTTAGTTTGGATTGAACAGTTCCTCTCTGCCATGGGGTCCTTCAGATGCTGGAGCGAGCCGGGAGCGGGCTTCCACATGTGAGGTTTGCCGGTCACCACCACGCACACCAAAATAGCGCCACCCCTTACGCACGGAAAGAAGAACCCCGCTAGTTAGCGGGGTGTTGCGATTATTCCTCTTTAGGTTTCACCAAAATGAACGAGCCGTCCCAGTCCGTTGGTACGACTTCCAGTTTCACGACCAGTCCCTCCCCTTCCTTGAAGTTCCAGGCTGCGCCAATGGTTTGCATGTAGTCACTATCCTCGCTGCGTTTTGAGCGCGCGATGAATTGTGGCTTGTTGCCTTTGGTACTCATATGTCCTCCGTCGGGTTGCATGATTTCTAATCTATATTAGCATTTACTAATGCACCGTCTAGTCTGGACGAAGTGCTAAACCCGTTCTTTAATTTGAGGAGGAATTCGAAATGCCCTCGTTTGTTGATTTTGCTGAATTGAAGGAGAAAGTACCTATCGAAGATGTCCTGCCAATGCTCGGAATTGCAGGTGCTGGCAACAGCGCGCAATGGCGAGGGTCGTGTCCGGGCTGTGAATCCGGCGGAGACCGGGCCCTGGTGGTAACACCCGCAAAAAAGGCTTTCTACTGCTTCGCTACGCGAAAAGGCGGTGATGTTATTGCCCTGGTAGCCCATGTTCAGGGAATTTCCATGAAAGATGCTGCCTTGGCCATTGCCGAGTACTGTGGAACAGTACCAGTCCAGGAATCAGGGAACAGTAACAGTACCCGGAACAGTACCAGTTCCGATACAGGGAACAGTACCAGTCCCCCAGAGAGGCCAGCTGAGACGAGCTCGAACCTTGCCTTGGGCATCGAAAAAGAATGGAGGAAAATCGCTAAAAACTCCCTTCCCACTCCGGAGTGGTTGGAGGGTGCTAACATAACAGATAAATTTTCTCCGAATCCATTTATTGCCAATTTTGGAGCCTCACTCAGTTCAGCCGTTGCAACTGCATGTTCTACTCCCTTGTGGGGGATTTCTCGGTCTGGTGGGAATAGTGTATTTGATGGAGGCGGTGGCGGTGGCGGTGGCGGTGGTGGTGGTGGCCACTGAGCTTTTCCGGAATGTCTTCAAACCCTCCAAAAGATCATTTCAGTATAAAGTACTTTATCGTTCTACTAATTGACCGTCATACAAGTGTATTTTGAAATGGCAAAAGGATACGTTGTAAACGGCGTGAAAATGAGACTAACTACTTTATGTAAATTGGGGAGGGTGGCTGTGCGTCCCCGGGGGACCTATCCCTGAACATCCAGTTCCTGCATCTCTATCAGTGCATGCCTATAAAGAAATTTTTTATTTTTTTTCTTTCTTGAAAATTCTTTTCATGATTGAGATTTTGCTATAAAAAAGTTTTTTAAAAAGAGGATATTCTATATGAAATACCTATTCTTATTGTTCACCATCCCTTTGTTGTTTCTAGGATGTGCCAAGGAAGAGGATTCAACCTTAACTTC
>CENO01079059.1_pt1 | contig 11075 bp, 3 predicted proteins | sample 530271 | NCBI WGS metagenome assembly CENO01 (sample SAMEA2619857, study PRJEB7988) | marine metagenome | biome: marine biome (ENVO:00000447); feature: surface water layer (ENVO:00002042); material: "saline water (ENVO:00002010), including plankton (ENVO:xxxxxxxx)" | depth 5 m | reverse complement strand
TCTATTAGTAAACATTCTGGTCGTCTTGATTTCCAATTCCGTGATGTCATAAATGACGCTCTACCTAATCAAGCAACTCTTTGTGTTTGTATCTATATGATCTAAATATTACGGAAGGAGCATTTTAAAAATGGCAATCAATTTTCCCTCAACAGCGGGGCAGGCAACTGATGGAACGTTTACATATGTTGTAGCAGGTATCACTTACTCATGGAATGGTGAGAGTTGGACTGCTGCTGGTAGTGGTGCGACTGCTACAGACCTGACAGTTTTTAGTGCCACTAATGCTGCTGCTTCTGGTGGAGGATCACTAGCATATAATAGTAACAATGGTGAGTTTACTTTTACTCCTCCTGATTTGAGTGGTTATTTGACATCAGTTGGATCTATCAATGATCACAATGATGTAACCATCACTAGTGTTTCTGATAATCAGTTACTCAAGTATAACTTTGCTAATACTAGATGGGAAAACTGGTCACCAAATTATTTGACATCAGAAAGTGATCCTGTCTTTAGTGCTTCTGAAGCAGCAAACATTACCTCTACTGATACAGGTAACTGGGACACAGCATATGGTTGGGGTAATCATGCTTCTGCTGGTTACTTATCAAGTCTTCCTTCTAGACAGACAGCATCAGTAACAGTATCATCTCTTGCTGATGGAGCATTTTCAAACCAGTCTATTACAACAGCAGCAGGATATGCTCTTCTAACTATTCAAACATCTCATGCTGCGTGGGTAACATTGTATAACTCTACTACTGCAAGAACTAATGACGCAAGTAGACTAGAGACAGTAGATCCTACTCCTGGTTCTGGTGTTCTTGCAGAAGTTATCACTGGAGGTAGTGCTACACAAGAAATAACACCAGGAGCTTTCTGCTGGAATACTGCTGGAACCACAAGTTATCTAAAGATTGTAAATAAAAGCGGGTCTACAGCAAACGTTACTGTAACTCTTACATTCGTCAAACTAGAGGGCTGATATGGATAAAGAATACGTTGTAACGCTCTACAGGAAAGAAGACCTGGAGCAGTTTTACAATGAGATGAAGTTGACTAACTTCCCTCTAGTCATGAAGCGTCCTCTTAGTAGGAACACTCATTACATGATGACTGAGGAGCAAGCAGAGAGACTGCGTGAAGATCCTAGAGTGTGGGGTGTAGAAGCGGTAGATGGTTTTCATATCAAAAGACAAGTAGTCAACAACGAACCTTATACAATTGCTGGTCAGTTCTGGAAAGATGGTCCTGTAGGTTCTAGTGTTAGTCCTACTGATTTACAATGGGGACATCTTCATTGTGCTGGGGATCAAGCACAGAGAAGAAAAAATACCTGGGGGGACGGATCATCTCCAACTGTAGAATTTGTTAATGACAACGTAGAGGTATTCAATAACGGAAGACATGTAGATGTGGTTATTGTTGACGATCCTGTGTCATATGACAGTGGGGAGTGGGAGAGTCCAACACAACCAGGGGTATCTAGATTTGTTCAGTATCAGTGGTTCAATGAACTGAACACTGCTGTTGGATCTATTGACGATGATGGACAGACACTTCCAACAGGAACAATTACATACGGAACTAATGCTGCTACACCACAGTATCATGGTATCCATGTAACAGGAACTGCATGTGGGCAACATTATGGATGGGCAAGAGAAGCAAACATTTATAACATGGCAGTTACAGACTCTTGGCCAAGTGGACAATCAATGGGTGCGTTAGTTATTTTTGATTACCTTAGAGCATTCCATAGAAACAAACCTATCAATCCAGACACTGGATTTAGAAACCCCACTATTACTAATCATAGTTATGGTGGAATTTATTACATGCCAAACAAAGGAACAGAGGAGAATCCAATCTATAGATTGGATCTTGAAGATCTAAATGTTGTGGTTTATCGTAACAGTACATATACTTCTTCTAGTCCAAACCCATCTGGGTGGACAGAGGCTGGACTAGAAGCAGATTGTGGGATAAGATTTGGAGTTGATACTTATCCTGCATACAGTTCTGCTATTGCTGCTGATGTTCAAGATGCTATCGCAGATGGTGTTGTGATCATTGGTGCTGCAGGAAATGATAACCTATTGATGGCGGAAGAGGGAGATCAAGATTGGAATAATTATATTTCTGTTAGTGGAGTTGGATCTTTCTATTACAATAGAGGTGCATGGCCTAATACTCCAAACACTGATGTTATCAACGTTGGTGCTTTACAAGACCATGCACAGTTTAGAAGATCGACATATACTATGTTTGGTCCTGGTGTTGATGTGTTTGCTCCTGGTGATGCCATTCTTTCATCATTTGGCAATACTGGATTCAATGATACTAAGTATGGTGCTGGTAATTATTTCTATCCTATTCAAGGAACAAGTATGGCATCACCACAAGTTTGTGGGGTGATTGCATGTATTGCTACTGGTAAAGAAAGATTTACTCAAACAGATGCACTAGGGTACTTGCAAAAAACTAGTCTCGACGGAGACATGACTTTTGATGTTGCGGGTGGTGGACTGAACGATAATTCTTGTCGTCAGGGTAGTCCAAACAAGTACCTTCGCATGGAAAATCCAAGACCTATAGTTGGATATCTTAGCGAGACGAGTGGTAGTAGAACTTCGGGGATGACATATCCAAGAGATTCTATTTACAAAGGACAAGCTCCAAAAGCATTGCCTAAGACTTTCCCAATCAATGTTACAAACAGCGGAGCAAATCATTACGTATTCAATGGTGATGATAGAAACACTACACACGTAGATGCATTTGATCCTATCATTTACATCAATTCTGGCGACACCTTACAGTTTAGTGTCAATGCTTCTGGACATCCATTCTGGATCAAGACAAGCAACACTACTGGAACAGGTGATGGTGTAACGACTGGAACGATTACAAATAATGGAACTGCAGTTGGAACAGTCACCTGGGACACTACTGGTGTTGTTCCTGGTACGTACTATTACATTTGTCAGTTCCACTCTGGAATGGTGGGACAGATCTCTATTTCGTGAGGCATAAATAAACACGAGCACTAGTACCCATTTGGTTTAGTTAGATGGCAGATCGTTTTCCACTAATTGTTAATGAGACTTCAAAGAAAATTGAAGAACTTGTATCTGGTGACAATTTGAACTTGACTGGCAACGGTATCGTTGTTGGTGGAGATTCTGGAGCAGGAAAATATCTATCAAGTGATGGGTCAACAGTATTTTGGGATACTCCTGGTGATGTTTTTCTGAGTGCTACCCAAACTTTATCTAATAAAACTCTTACTCTGTGTACGATTTCGGGATCACAGAATACGATTACAAATATTCCAAATAGTGGACTGGTAAACTCTTCTATTACAATTAATAGTGTTAGTGTTTCTCTAGGTGGATCTGTCACAACACCAAATGATAATACTACTTATGGTCTCTCAGCAGTAGATTCTGCGGGTGGTTCAACAGAAAAAATTGTTAGACTGACTGGATCTGATGCTGCTGAATCTGATGTTATATTCCGTGTATCTGCTCCCGCTTCCATTCCATCTGGATCTAATGCACTGAACCTTGCCATATCTAGAGATGGTGATGCATTAGTCTTGACTGGTACGGTTGTTGATAACAACACTATTACTACATTGCAGTCTGCTTCTGGTGGTTCTCCTGTCAGTGGAGCTGTTACTATTGCGGCAGGAAACTTTACAACTGTTTCTCAAACTGGTAACACTATTACTGTTACGGGTCAGAATGATGATACTATTACTAGAGTAAGAGCAACATCTAGTGGTACATATGCATCTGGAGATTTTACATTCCTTGCTGGTGGTGCATCTAGTGTTGTACAAGGAGTAGATGGCAATAACGATCCTACTATCACGTATAGTTCTACTGATACCGTAACAAGATTGAGAGGTGGTACAACAGGATCATTTACACCCACATCAACTTCTGGCGCTGATATTACTATTGCTGGTGGTAGTGGTGGCAATGTAACTGTAGGGCAATCTGGTAATACAATTACTATTGATTCTCAGAACGATGACACTATTACCAGACTTGCAACTGGTGTAAACTCTTTGACTGCTGGTGACTTCAAATTTACACAGTCTGGTGCAACGACAATTACTCAGACTACAGATGGTAATGGTCTGACAACGATTAATATTAGTTCTGAGAATGATGACACAGGTGCATCCTTCAGTGCTTCTGGTGGTATTATCAAGAGCGGAACTGATTTCCAACTCAAGAACAGTGCCAACTTTACTGGCAATACTCTAATCAAATGGGACTCTGGTAATAGTCAGTTAGCAAATAGTTTGATTCAAGATAATGGATCTGCTGTTACTATTGGTGGTGACCTGATTGTTCAGGGAACTCAAACTATTCTTGAAACATCTACTTTGATTGTAGAAGATAATATTATCGAACTAAGAAAGGGAGATGATCTTGTAGCTAATGATGGTGGCATTCAGGTCAATCTAACTACAGATACAAATGGAAATGTAACTTCGTATAGAGCACTGCAGTGGTATAATGCGGGTGGATATTGGAGATCTTATGATGGTTCTGTCGAAGATAGATTTGTAACAGAAAATGAAACACAGATTCTTACAAATAAAACTCTAACTGCACCAACACTCACAGCACCAAATATTGGTGCTGCAACAGCAACATCAATCAATGGTCTTGAGATTACTACTACTGCTTCTGCAACTCTAACCATTGATTCTTCCAAAACATTTGCTGTTGAAGATGATCTAATTTTCAAATCCAATAGTCCTAATAATAGTATTACTGCAAACTTTAGATTGGGTGGAAATGTAGCGTATACTTCTGATACTCTTGCTACGTTTGCATCTACAACATCCACTCAGTTGCGTGGTTTGATCAGTGATACTACTGGTTTAGACAGACTTGTATTCCAAACCAATCCAAATATTCTTACTGGTATTACAACTACCTCAACTGGATTTACTTTACTCAACTCAGGTGCTCAGGCTATCACTGCATTTGGAGCAGCATCATCAATTGATATGGGTGCTGCTGGTGGTACATTTACCATCAATCAGAACCTAGTTGTCAATGAAGATTTGACAGTTGGTGCTACAATTAATGATACTATTACTCTGAATGGTATTCTCAATGTAGAAAATGCTGACATTCAAATTCGTGGTACTGATGGTGATCCAATGCGAGTTGGACGTGGCACTGGTGAAGTCAACACTAATACTGCTCTGGGTGTACGTTCAATCAATTCTGTATCTTCTGGATCACAGAACACGGCAGTGGGTTATGAAACTTTATTCACAACTAATACTGGTGCTGCTAACACTGCCATCGGTAACAGAGCACTGAGAGCAAATGGTGTTGGATCTAATAACATTGCTCTCGGTCGTGATGCTCTACTAGTTAATCTCTCTGGAGACAAGAACATTGCTATTGGTAACAATGCACTAGAGAGCATGAGCACAGGTAGTGCCAATGTTTGTATCGGTCACTATGCTGGATATGGTATTACTGGTACTGGTAATGTTTTGATTGGTCCTGCGGATGATGAAAACTCTACCAATGCTACTTACGTTCCACCTAATATTGGTGGCGACAGGCAGTTAGTTATTGGTTCTGGTACTGAAGCGTGGATTAGAGGAGACAGTCTATTCAGTGTTACTATTCCAAGAAACTTTACTGTAGATGGTAACGCTACAATTGGCGGATCGTTGACAGTTCAGGGTACTCTTACTAGTATCAACTCTAACGTCGTCGAAGTTGACGACAAAGAAATCGAACTTGCATCTGTTGTTGCTACAACCTTTACCGCAACTACTGTAAATGGTAGTAATATTATTACTGCTATTACTCCTACTTCTGGATTGATTCCTGGAATGGAGGTCAATGCTACTACTGGAGGTATTAGCGTTCCTACAGGAACAACAATCTTGGCAATTACAAATAACCAAGCAACTCTTTCTAACTCTGTGAGTGGAGACGGTGAATGTGTATTCACTTCTCCTGGTGCCACAGATTTGACAGCAGACCAAGGTGGCATTCGTGTCAAGGGTAGCACTGATAAGAGAATTTACTATGATCATTCAAGAACCGATAAGTATTGGGTGATGACCGAGAGTTTGGAACTTGCTTTTGGCAAGAAACTAGTCATCGGTAACCAGTTAGCACTTGATCTCACCACTCTAGGTTCAACTGTTGTCAATTCTTCCCTAACATCTGTTGGTACACTTACTAGTCTGTCTGTTGATGGTTCAGTTACAATTGGTGGTGTTATTACTGAGAAGGTATTCAATAGTTACAATACTACTTTGACTCCATCATCAAATATATTGACAATTAACCTTGCTGGTGCCAATACTATTTGTGGATCTCCAACAACAGATGCTATCAATGAGTGGGCGTTTACTGGTGTTGGATTGGTCAATGGACAATCTAAGACTGTTACTTTGGTATTGTCTGCTAATACTGCTGCTACATATGGTGATGCTTGTAGTGTTGATGGCAATCCAGTTTCTAATGGTGTTCAATGGTCAGGAGGTTCTCCACCAATTTCCACATCAAACACAGACATTCTTACCTTCGTTATTATCCGAGACAACTCTGGTGTTACCAAAGTATTCGGACAAGGCAACACAGACTTTAGCTGAGGTTAGATAGAAATGCCAGTAGGATATAGTAGCCCCGCCAGAAACCTATTTCTTTTAGGTTCTTCAGGTGAACAAGTTGTATCAAATTTCTTTGCAAAGATCGATAAGTCAGCAGGTACAGATGGAGTATATCTTCCTGATGATATCAAGTACACTGGTGTTGCTGATCAGAAGTATATTTTATCTGGATCAGCATCTGATAGTAACTCAAAGGGTTTTGGTTGGCTTGAGAAAAGAGATTACGATGGAACATCGGCACCTTTAGATTGGGATGTTCGTGTAGAATCCACAACCACAGCACAAAACACAACACTGAAAGCTCTTGAATTGGATAACGCTGGCAATCTTATTGTTGTTGGTAAGACTGGAACTGTTCCTTGGATTGCTAAGTATTCTGATACTGGCGTAATTGATTGGCAGTCAACAACTAACTCTGCTGATGTGGAATATAATAGTATTACCTCTGATAGTAATCTAAATTACTATGCTTGCGGTAACACACCAACATCAGGATCTGCACAAGCATTTGTAGAAAAGTTTGATATCAATGGAAACCCTGGATGGGGTAAGCACGCATTCATGCTTGGTAGAGATGTTGAACTTGAAAAAATTGCTGCTAACAATAGAGGTCAAGTAGTAGCTGTTGGTAATTTGGAAGATGATAGTGCTTACAAGGGATATATTGTCAAGATTGACACTACCACTGGAGATGTTCTGTGGGATAGAACACTAGAATCATCCGAACTACTTAGTGTTTCAGTATACAAACCAGTTCTTTGTCATGGTGTTTTTATTGATGACAATGATCAAATTTATGTTGTTGGTAGAGTATTTAATACTAACAATACCAGAGGATTTATCATCAAGTATAGTCCTGAAGGAAATATTATTTGGCAAAAAGAAACACCAGACAATGAACACTTTGAATACTATGATGTAAAATCTAATAGTGATGTAGAACAAACAATTGTATTTGGTAGATATCTTAGTGGTGGTAAACAGTATGGTATTTTAACAAAGTATGCTAAGAACGGGGATGTAATTTTTAGAAGAGTTATTTCTAGTTCTAATGATTCTGGTGCTAATTTTGGTAGAACTGGAGCAGGTGGAGCTGTAAATTTAGATGCTGATCCTTCTTTCTATTATCTTTTGTTTATAGATGATGCAATCGATGGATTTAGTGGAACGCCCGAAACATATACTTTTGGTAAGGTCAGTTCTTCTGGTAATGGTTTTGGTGATTTTCAATATTATGATGGGATTGGAACACTTGACTATGAAATTGTAAACGTTGATGATAGGATTGGTAGACTATCTGATGGTTCTGTAAGGCAAGACTCTAGTGATCTAATCACTTATCCTTTCACTGCTAACAAAATTGTCTTTGATGATCTCGCTACTCAGGTATCAAATAAGAAGCGTCAGATGGATAGTGCTGATAGCTTTGAGTACAGTGGTAGTCCTGCTATTAGAATTGCTGACTTCCAAGAACTGAATATTGGATCAGAATCTGAAAGTTCTTCAACTACAACAACCACTTCTGGTGTTCCTACCAACCAACAAGAATATACAAGTGCAGGAACTTTTAGTTGGACTGCTCCAACTGGAGTAACATCTGTATCTGTCGTCTGTGTTGGTGGCGGAGGCGGTGCAGTATCAGGAGATCTCCAAGGATCATCTCCCGCACCTGGCGGTGCTGGCGGTGGCGGTGGTGGATTGGGTTGGAAAAATAATATTTCGGTAACACCAGGACAATCTTATACTGTTGTTGTTGGTGCTGGAGGAACAGGAATCGAAACTAATACTCCTGCTAATGCTGGTGATGGTGGTGATAGTTACTTTATCAGCACTAATACTGTAAAAGGTGGTGGTGGACAAGGTGGGCAACATTATACTGCTGGAACTGGTGGATCCTATACTGGCGACGGTGGCGGTAATGGTGGTAATGCTGCAGATAGACAAAATGGCGGCGGCGGTGGCGGCGGCGGTGGTGCTGGTGGTTATTCTGGTAATGGTGGAAATGCAGGAACTCAATCAAGTTATGGTGGAACGCAATTTGTAGCGGGTGGTTCTGGAAGTGGTGGTGCAGGTGGTGGTGCATCCACTGGTTGGGGAGATTATTCACCAAATGGTGGAGGAACTGAGATATATGGTCAAGGTGCTAATGGTAATGGTGGTAATGGTGGATCTAGTGGTACTGGTGGATGTCAAGGATCAAATGTAAATGGTACACAAACAGTTACCACTGAATATGGCGGTGGCGCAGGTGGAGGTGTGTGGGGTGGAATTTATAATGGTGGTTCAGGCGCTGTAAGACTTATTTGGGGTAATGGTAGAGCATTCCCATCTACATTGACAGCAGATCAAACTCCTGCTGCTGGTGGAGATGTTACTACTACAACTACAGTAGTTACAGCTTTAGATCAATCTGGCAAAGGAAACAATTGCATAGTAAGTGGTGCCACTCTCAACGTCGCTGGTTACTGGGAGTTTGATGGAACGGATAACGAAATTATTACAGGACCAAAATGTAATACACTCTTTGAAGATGGTGGCAGTGGAACCATTGAAATGTGGGTAAGAACGAATAATGTAGAAACACGTCAAACTTTGTGTAGTGGATACCTGACATCTGGTTCAACACGAGACGACAGATGGGACTTTGAAATTAGGGATTTTAGAATACGAGGCGGTAGTCATGACAATGGTTTCTTTACTGGAACTACAACTCTATCTGCTGATACTTGGTATCATATTGTATTCACATTAGATAAATCAAGTGGTGCTGGAACTCTCAAAGCATATCTAAATGCTGTCGAAGATCAAACCCAAACCTTTAGTTTAGATAGAGACTGGGCTACTGATGTAGAATTTGGTATTGGTAATAGATTCTTGCAACAAGCTGACTTCCCACTTGATGCTGATGTTGCCGAGGTTCGTACTTATCCAAGAGCTCTAACAGCAGCAGCAGTATTCCAGAACTACAACTCTACCAAGTCTAAGTATATCAACGAAGCACCTTACACAGCACCTAAGATTGGTCCTGGCATTGTAACTGATTCTTCTCTGCTTCTAAATTATGACTTTGGAAACAGAGCAACATATGATCCGCTTGAAAATTTATTCCAGAACTCTAATCTATGCCAAGATACTTCTACTGCAATACCTTATGGGTGGAATGGATGGAACCCAGCAGAATTTTTGAAGATGTCTCATTTGAATGGACCTTTTGGAGACAAGAGTGCTAAAGTTGTAGCACACGGAGCTGTAAATCAGAATGGCGGTGGACTACGAGGAGATGTAACTGGATTAGTTCCTGGTGCTACTTACACAGTGTCTGCATATGTTAGAAAGATTAGTGAAGAAGAGTTGGCATATTGGAATGCTAATAATTCTAAAGGATTGACAACAGGAACTACTGATGGAGCACAAGATGTTTCTTGGTTTGCTGCTACGAAATGTAGATGGGAACTGCAGAATATATCTGGAACAGGAGACACTCCTGCTGCCCAAATTACACTAAGTGATCAATGGCAAAGAATTGAACGAGACTTCCCAGCATCCAGTGATGGAGACAAGAGACTTATTCTGAGTAACAATGTCTCTGATACTGGAACTGGTAATGAAGATGGTGGTGGAGTGTTCTTGATATCTGCTTTACAACTAGAGAGAAAGTTCAATACTTTGTTTGGTGGAAACAATAAAGCAGGAATCTGGTTTGCTACGCCATATGACTTTGCTATTCCATCAACATCCACAATAAAGAACCTCATAACCGATAGTTACTCTGGTATATTGGATGGAGCTGCTTATAATAAATCTGGACACCTTGATTTTGAGGGTACAGATGATTGTATACAACTATCAGATGCATTCCCCACTGGAAACAATGCTTGGACTTGGAGTGCTTGGATCAAACCACACTACTCTACAGATGGCACAATTTTATTTGCTGGTACGGAATCTGCAGGACAAGCTATGTGGTCTTTCTGTCAAGATGGTGAGGTTCGTGTTGGTATCTGGGGCAATGATTATGTATTTGCTGGAACTGCAATTGCTGATGACACTTGGGGAATGACAACGTGGACTTTTGATGGTTCAACGTTGACATGCTATACAAATGGACAGAGTGATGGAACTGGAACTGGTCTTAGCTTCAATATTACTGGGTCATCAGTTAAGATTGGATCTGCTCTTACAACAAACTATTTTGGTGGAGGTATTGCCCAGGTTCAAATTTATAATAGAGCATTGACTGCTGCAGAAGTTGCTAAAAATTACAATGCAACTGTTAGTGAATTTGCCAATCGTACTGATCCTTTCGTTGAAGTTACTAACGAAGGTTACACTCCACCAGTAACTGGTGGAGGTGATTTGTATCCATTTACATCAGCATACTTCACTGTCTCCCAGGCAC
>CENO01074398.1_pt1 | contig 11150 bp, 10 predicted proteins | sample 530271 | NCBI WGS metagenome assembly CENO01 (sample SAMEA2619857, study PRJEB7988) | marine metagenome | biome: marine biome (ENVO:00000447); feature: surface water layer (ENVO:00002042); material: "saline water (ENVO:00002010), including plankton (ENVO:xxxxxxxx)" | depth 5 m | reverse complement strand
GTAGAGAATGAATTAATGGAAAGTAAGTTTAAGGAAGTTGCAAAAGCGTACATCCTTTACAGAAACAAAAGAACCCAACAAAGGCAAACTGATATTTTCGAAAAACGTATTAACCTAAAACCCTATGAGTATCCCCACCTTTATGAATATGTTCCTGCAATCAGACACTCGTACTGGATTCACTCAGAATTTAATTTCACAAGCGACATACAAGACTTTAAAATCCAGCTCACAGACTCAGAGCGCAGCGCAATAAAAAACACAATGTTAGCAATCTCACAAATTGAAGTTGCGGTGAAATCATTCTGGGGAGACATTTATCACAGGATTCCTAAACCAGAAATCGGCTCAGTAGGATCAACTTTTGCCGAAAGTGAAGTCCGACATGCAGATGCCTACTCACACTTACTAGAAATACTTGGACTAAACTCTGAATTTAAAGAGTTAAAGAAAAAACCTGCCATCATGAAACGAGTGCGCTATTTAGAAACAGCACTCAAGAATTCAAAGAGTGATGATAACAGAGAATACGCGGAATCAATCCTCCTTTTCTCTCTGTTTATTGAGCATGTTTCCTTATTCTCTCAGTTTTTGATTATAATGGCATTCAACAAACACAAAAATATGTTGAAAGGAATCTCAAATGTAGTCGAAGCAACATCCAAGGAGGAACAAATCCACGGAGACTTTGGAATTGACCTAATAAAAATCCTACAAAAAGAAAATCCAGATTGGTTCACAAAAAATTATCACGAAAGCATACAACAAATGTGTAAAGATGCTTTTGAAGCAGAAAGTGAAGTTGTTGACTGGATTTTCGAGAATGGTGAACTAGATTTTTTACCAAAAGCGGTTGTCAACGAATTCCTAAAAAACAGATTTAACAATTCCTTAGAGAGCATCGGCATAGAAAAAGTGTTTGATGTGGATCAAGATTTGGTCTCAGAGACAGAATGGTTTGATGATGAAATCATAGGAACCAAACACGGTGACTTTTTCGTTAAGAGATCGATAAATTATAGTAAAAAAACACAAAGTATAACGAGCGACGATCTATTCTAAAGTATGCAAACCGACAACCTAACTACCGAAAAAACATTTACTTGGCTTAACGAAAATAGCAGAAAGTTTCTTGCTGCCGGGTACTTAGGTGAAGGGATTACAGCCGAAGAGCGTATTGCAAATATTGCTAAAAGAGCTGAAGAAATACTCCAAATGCCGGGATATGCTGAAAAATTTTATCATTACATGTCACAAGGCTACTATTCCTTAGCCTCACCTGTTTGGTCAAACTTTGGGAAAGAACGAGGGCTCCCAATTAGTTGTTTTGGTTCTCATATTGATGATGACATTGGAAATATTTTATATTCTCAATCCGAAGTTGGAATGATGTCCAAATTAGGCGGTGGAACATCTGGCTACTTTGGAAAAATCAGACACCGAGGAGCTGAAATAAAAGACAACGGACAAGCATCAGGTGCTGTTCATCTGATGAAACTCTTTGAGTCCATGGTTGATGTTGTCAGTCAAGGCTCGGTTAGAAGAGGTCGTTTTTCTCCGTATCTTCCAATCGATCATCCCGATATTATGGAATTCCTAGAAATAGGAACAGAGGGAAACCCAATACAAGAACTAACACACGGAGTCACCGTAACCAACGATTGGATGCAAGAAATGATTGACGGAGACAATGACAAAAGGACTGTTTGGGCCAAAGTATTGCAGAGCCGTGGAGAAATGGGCTATCCATATATTTTCTTCACAGACAACGCAAACAACAATGCCGCAGATGTATACAAGGACAAGAAATTGCCGATTTATGCAAGCAATTTATGTACAGAAATTATGCTACCCTCAGATCACAGATGGTCTTTTGTTTGTGTTTTATCAAGCATCAATGTATTGCATTACGATAAGTGGAAGGATACGGATGCTGTTGAAACAATGATTTATTTCCTTGATGCAGTAATAACAGAGTTTCTTGAAAAACTTGAGAGATATAAAAACTCTCCAAACTTAGATGATCAACAAACTTTCCTTTTTATGGAACGAGCATATAATTTTTCCAAGGACAACCGTGCTCTTGGAATGGGGGCTTTGGGATGGCATTCCTTGTTGCAGTCTAAAATGTTACCCTTTGACAGTCAAGAAGCTTACAATTTAAATAGTGAGGTTTTTAAGCTAATCCAAAAACGCTCAAACGTCGCTTCCAAGCACTTAGCAGAAAAATTTGGGGAACCAGAACTACTCAAAGGCTATGGAAGAAGAAATACGACTCTCAACGCAATAGCGCCAACTACATCATCTGCATTTATATTGGGTCAAGTGTCTCAAGGTATAGAGCCAATATGGTCAAACATTTATGTTAAGGATATTGCGAAAATTAAAACAACAATCAAAAATCCTTTTTTGGTAAAACTTCTTGAAGACAAAGGCATGAATACACCAGAAGTATGGAAAGAAATTAGAGACATGGATGGTTCTGTCCAAGGCCTAGATTTCTTGTCTGAAAATGAAAAAGAAGTCTTTAAAACATACCCAGAGATTGATCAATTATCAATTATATATCAAGCAGCGAACAGACAAAACTACATAGATCAGGGCCAATCACTCAACATAATTATTCATCCAGATACTCCAACCAAAGAAGTCAACAAAATTCATGTCACAGCATGGAAATTAGGACTTAAGTCTCTGTACTATCAGCACAGCATGAATGCAGCACAAAAGTTCAAACAGAAAAAGGAGTGTGAAAGCTGTGAGGGTTAATCTGTCTAAAGTTTATCAATCTACATAACATCACTAGTTTCAATGATTAAATATTTAATCCTATCCTTATGTCTAATTGTGCTTGGTATAAATGTTTTTTATTACGACTTTAATTACGCATTGCTTTCAGCGGAAAATAGGATTTCATTGATTGGAATGCTAGCAACATCTTGTGCTGCGCTATTAATTATAATCTTTATACTATCCGAAAAAGTTGGTAAAATCAATAAGGATTAGAGATTTGAACTACCTCAACACCAGCATCTTTTAAAAAATCGATTCCTGTGGTATCCTTATACTGGTCTATATAAACCACCCTAACAATACCAGCTTGATAAATCAGTTTACTACAATCCTTACACGGAGAAAGAGTAACATATAATGTTGCTCCTGAACATGATTGTGTTGAGGAGGCAACTTTCATTATTGCATTTGCCTCTGCATGAAGGACATACCACTTGGTGTAGTTTTCTTCATCCTCACATATATTCTCCATACCTGTTGGAGTACCATTATACCCATCTGAAATTATCATTCTGTCCTTGACAATCAGAGCCCCGACTTTTCTTCTTTCGCAATAGGACAGGTTACCCCATTCTCTAGCCATTTTTAAGTATGCTTTGTCGTATTTGTTCTCCTTACTTTTCACCTAAAAAAATATTAGTATAGTTAGTAAACAAATTAGAATTGACATAATTTTTATGAAGTTTTTTGAGAAAAAATTACGTCTTGAATTTAATATTGTTGAAAGCAGTAATACAAAAAATACAATGATGATTTGAGCTATCTCAACCCCAATTGTGAAACCTATAAGTGGTGTAAATTCAATTTTATCAGAAAAAGTGATTTGATCATAGAAGCCTGCAAATCCAAATCCGTGAATTAAACCAAACAATAACGATACTAAGTAGCTTAATGATGACTTTTTTACTTGAACTTTTAAGATCAAATTACTCACTGCTGAAAACAGTATTGTTATTGGAATTAAAAACTCAATAATATTCAAGTCGGGATTGTATATGCCGTAGGTTGAGATAAATAAGGAAAATGTGTGACCAATTGTGAAAAAAGTGACAATCCAAAATAAACTATAATATCTTTTGAATGTGTAAGGAAGTGTAATTGAGCTTAGAAATAGCAAATGATCATAAGCATTAATGTCTAAAATGTGATTAATACCTACTTTTAAATAAAACAAAAATGTGTCCATTATTTTATTGCTCTTTCTTTTTTAATTTTCTCGTACGCATCTTGAATTTTCTGAAATTTTTCTTTGGCAATTTTTTTATAACTATCACCTAGGTTTTGAATTTTATCAGGATGGTGAATTTTAACCAATCTTCTGTATGAACTTTTAATTTGTTCATTAGTTGCATCACTACTAACTTCCAGTATTTTGTAAGCTGAACCAATCTGATCAACAAACATTGCTTTGATACTATCAAAGTCTGCCAAAGAAATTTTAAACAAATTAGAAAATTCTTTCAGCTTTGACAATTCATTATTGGACACCATTCCGTCTGCTTTGGCTACTGAAAACAGAAAGTGTATTAATTGAAGTCGTGTTTCATAATTTGACCTTAAAAGGAAAAAACGACATATCTCCGTCGATGAAATTTTCTGTTTGTTAATATTTTCATTGAAAATTTTAAAAATGTTGTTGGCTCTGTTTTTTCCAAAAACTGATACGAAATATTTTCTGACATAGTCTAATTCATTCTGCGAAACCTCTCCATCTGATTTAATTAAAATTGCAGCTAAACCAAGCAAATTCAATTCAAATTTTCCTGAGCTAGTCGATAAATTTTTACTTGAGAAAGTAAAGTTCTTTTCAATAAAAAGACCCACAAAATAGCCTATGAAAAGACCCAGCCAGCTCTTCATAATAAACATTCCAATTAATGCTCCAATGAATCTCATAAAATTAAAATCAAATTTACAAATGTGGTATATATCTTGTTTAGTATATTTGAAAAAATATGTATCCACCAGAAATTGTAAATCCAATGAAGTCAGAGCTAACCTCAAAAGGTTTTGTTCAATTGAATTCAGATGATAATATTGAAAACTTGGTTAAGAAAGGAACCACTCTAATAGTTATAAACTCAATTTGCGGTTGCGCTGCTGCAAACGCCAGACCCGGTGTTATAAAGTCACTCGAAAATGAAAAGAAACCAGATCAGCTATTTACATCATTTGCAGGTGTAGATAAGGTTGCCACAAATAATGCAAGAGAGCTGATGTTTCCTTTTCCCCCATCCTCACCTTGTATGGCTATATTTAAAGATGGTGAAATCGTTCACATGCTCGAAAGACACCACATCGAGGGCAGAAATGCAGACATTATATCAGAAAATCTCAAAGAAGCGTATAACGAATACTGCTAATCTTTTTTACTAATTTTTGGGAAAGAAACTCTAAAATTTGTTTTTCCCTTTTTAGATGTAAAAGTGATTTTACCAGAGTGGGCAGTCACAAGGTTATTAATTATGCTAAGCCCTAATCCCATTCCTTTGGATTTTGTTGTAAAACGGGGCTCAAAAATCTTTTCTTTTAAATTTGATGGTATACCATCGCCATTATCAGATACATCAATAATGGCATTTTTATCATTTTGGTATACAGAAACTTTAATTGAGGGGGTTTCCAATGATTTTGTTGCTTGGATTGAATTTTTCACAAGATTTGTTATGATTCTTATCAGGCTTGTTCTGTCAATTATGACTTCAATAACCTCCTCCCTTGGTTCATAAATAATATTCTTATCATTAAATATTTCAAGGGCTAACTTGATGGTTTTTACTAAATCAATTTTTTCATTTTTTTGGGTTGGTAAATCAGCAAAATTTGAAAAAGCAGTTGATATAGAACTTAATACATCAATTTGTTGAATAATTGTTTTACTGAACTCATTAACCTTGCTAATCATTTTTGGATCATTAGGGTCAAATTTTAGTTTAAAATTTTGAACACTTAGTTTCATAGGGGTTAATGGATTTTTTATCTCATGAGCAACCTGTTTAGCCATCTCTCTCCATGCTAACTCTCTTTGTGATTTTGATAATTTTTTGACATTATTATCTATTTGAGTAACCATATTGTTGTATGAATTGACCAAAGAATACATCTCTTTACTATTAACTTTAAGATCAATTTTTTTATTGATTTTATCCAGTCTCATTTGCTTCATCTTAAAAATTAAAGCAGATATGGGGTTGGTGATATAACTTGAAACCAAGTAGGATATCATGATGGCTAGGACAAAAAGTAAAAAATAAACCTGAACTAAATTCAATATGTAAGAATTAATCTCATAAGTGTTTAGTCTATCGTCATCGATGTAAGGGAAATTAAGAATCCAAATTGGTTTTTCATTAATATTAAAAATATATGAGAATGAGGATCTTAATAAGGTTTCATCACCGCTTTTTGTAATCACAATCTTTGAATCTTCACTCTTTTCCAAATCTGTTAAAACTTGATTTGATAATGACTCTGTTTCTTCATCACTAACGGTCGAACCAATTAGAGAACCATCAATGTCGTAAAGTGTAAAGTTTATATTTTGAATTTCAGAGATCTTTACAATTTCATTTGTTAAGATTGAATCAAGAACTGTATTGATGCTAATATTTTGTTCTGGTCTCTGATTAAATAAAAAAGACAATTGATTGTCTTCTAGCAATGATCTTTCCTCTAATAAACTCCTAAGTGCTCGTTGAATTTGGGCTTCTTTTCTTTCCAATCTCAAACCATGGTAATAATCGGAACTTTCCCGAATTTGATAATTTGTCACAATACCAGTCAATAGAAAAGAAATCAAAACAAGAAAAATCATAGACAGAAAAATTCTTGTTCTCAAAAACAACTTTGGTGGTTTCATTAATTTTTATTCAAATTTACAAGAAACAATAATTGTTCCTTTCTATTATTTTATTTTTGATACTTTAATCAAGATTCTATACTTTAATATCTCCTAAAATGAGTAAAAAACCAATTGTAGAAGTAAAAAATTTAAAAATATCTTCAAATAATAATTATTTGATTCGTGACTTATCATTCAAAGTCATGCCAAATGAAATTTTAGGAATTATTGGGGAATCTGGCAGCGGAAAATCACTAACTGCACTCTCAATAATTGATTTAATCAAATACAAAGGTTTGAAACAAGAAGGAGAAATCGTGTTCAATCCTAATTTAATTGAAACAGAAAAGGAAGAAAATTCAAGGGCAAAAAAGAGTGAAATTGCAATTATTTTTCAAGATCCAGCAAGTTATTTAAATCCATCTATGAGATGTGGAGCTCAAATTATGGAGTCTATTGTTGGTAATGAAGATAAATTGGATCAAGCTCTTAAACTGCTCAAAAAGGTTATGATAGATGAGCCAGAAAAATCTTTAAACAAATATCCTCACGAACTGAGTGGGGGTCAGCAGCAAAGAGTCATGATTGCGATGGCATTGGCAAAAAAACCAAAAATTTTAATAGCTGATGAGGCTACATCATCACTAGACACAATTATAAAAAAAGAGATTATTAACCTTATAGTTAAACTTAAATCTGAACTTGACTCAAGCCTAATAATTATAACACATAATTTAAATCTTATAAAAAATATTTCTGAAAGAATACTGGTTATAAAAAATGGAGAGATTTGTGAGGCTGGTTTGACAAAATCGTTCTTTAAGAATCCAAAAACTGACTATGGTAAAAATTTGATAAGGAGCTCTAAAATAAAATTTATAAGGTCTAAAAGTAAAGCAAATAAAAAGATTCTGTGCTTAGAAAATATTCAATTAGAATTGGGCTCAAGCAGGATTTTAAATGAAATTAATTTTATTTTAAATGAAAGGGAGTCGATTGGTATTATTGGAGAGTCTGGCTCTGGTAAAAGCTCAATTTCCAAATGCATACTCGGTTATTATGATGATTACATTGGTTTAATAAAATATAAAGGTCTAAATATAAAAAGCTATGGCAGGAAATTTCTCAGTAAGGAAATTCAATTAATTTTTCAGGATCCCTATTCATCGCTCGATCCTAAAATTAAAGTTGTCAGTCATATTCAACAAATCTTAAAATTTCATTTTAATCATTCAAATACTGAATCAATGACTTTGGCAAAAGAATATTTATCAATGGTAAAATTAGATGAAAGTTTATTTCACAAGTATCCCAAACAACTATCGGGTGGTGAGAGGCAAAGAGTAGTGATAGCCGCTGCAATATCACTAAGACCGAAAATTTTAATTTGTGATGAGTGTGTTTCAGCCCTTGATAATTCGACGAGATTTGCAATTTTGGAATTATTGATTGAGCTGAAAAAAAATTTAAATTTTTCAATGATTTTTATTTCACATAACTTATCTGTTGTGAAATCAATGTGTGATAAAATTATTGTGCTTAAAAATGGTAGGATTATTGAGAATCAGCTACAATCAAATCTATTGAGATCCAAAAATGAATATGTAAAAAAACTCATTCAATCATCTTTTTAAATGAATTTACCGTTTTCTCTTGTCGAGCCTTTTTTTCATTTTTTATCAATTTTAATATTAATCTACCTATGCTTTATATCCTTGGTTAAATACATAAGAAAAAGCGAGTATAGTTTATTTGTTTTTAGGGTTACCATTTTCAGCGTAATTTTTTATGGTATTGATTTGATTTTAAATGCAATAAAAAATGAAACATTATCTACGGCTTTAGCTATTGGATTGGTTGCTTCAATTTTGGGTTTAATTACTCACAATGAACAATTAAGGAAAGAGAGAAAATTCTTTAGAATTTTTATTTTTTTTAGCATTGCGCTAATATGTTCTTTGTTGAGTACTACGTAAAAAACAAAAGCATTCACGAATGAATGCTTTTTATAATAATTATGAAAAAATTAATATTCAAAATTAACTTATTTTTGAGCCTTGATTTATTAAAAACCTGTTAAAATGAAGAAGAAAAGTATTGGTGTTTTGGGATCCGGGAGCTGGGCAACAGCTCTTGTAAAAATACTTTCAGAAAATACATCAAATATAAACTGGTACATAAGGAATTCTGATATAATTGAACAGATTAAAAGAGATAAAAAGAATCCTAAGTATTTAAGTTATGTAGATTTAAATTTAAATAAGCTTCACATATCTTCAGAAATTGATCAAATCATTCAGGATAGCGATATAATCATAATTGTTATTCCATCTCCCTTTATTGAATCATCACTGATTTCATCAAAAAAATTACTTTCAAGTAAATTTTTAGTGTCTGCATCAAAAGGAATAATTCCTGAGTCATTTTTGACAATCAGTGAACATTTGAATCAAGAATATAATATTCCAAAGAAAAACTTAGCAATAATTAGTGGCCCAAGCCACGCAGAAGAAGTTGCACAAGAAAAACTCACATATCTGACTGTTGGAACGAAAAATTCAAAACTTGGCAAATATATTTCTGAACTTTTAAAGACAAAATATATTATTTCCACGGTTTCTAATGATATAATCGGTATCGAATACAGTTCAAGTTTAAAAAATATTTATTCAATAATGGTAGGTATTGCACATGGTTTGGGATACGGAGACAACTTTCTAAGTGTATTAATTAGCCACTGCTCAAAAGAGATGAGTGATTTTATAAAAGATGTTCACAAAACAAATAGAAAAATTAATCAATCTGCATATCTTGGTGATTTGCTAGTTACTACATACTCATCTTTTAGCAGAAATCGAACATTTGGAAATATGATTGGTAAAGGATATTCCATCAAATCAGCAAAAGCTGAAATGAATATGGTCGTTGAGGGTTATTACGCTACTAAAAATGCTTTCATGCTTTCAAAAAAATTATCCACAAAATTTTTAATAATTGATTTCTGCCATAAAATATTATTTGAGAACAAAAGTGCTAGCAGACAAATGAAAGAGCTCTCAAAAAATCTATATTGAGGATTTAAATTGTTGTAAAAATCGAACATCATTTTCGTAAAATGTTCTAATATCCTCAATTTGATACAATAACATTGTAATTCTTTCGATACCCATACCAAATGCATAACCAGAGAATTTTTTGGGATCAATTTTACAATTTTCCAAAACATTTGGATCAACCATACCGCAGCCTAGAATCTCCAACCAACCTGTGCCCTTTGTAATTCTATGGTCAACCTCAGAATTTAGGCCCCAATAAATATCAAGTTCTGCACTAGGCTCTGTGAAGGGAAAATATGATGGTCTGAGTCTTATTTTACTTTTACCAAATAACTCCTTTGTGAAATGTAATAAAGTTTGCTTTAAATCAACAAATGAAACATTTTCATCAACATACAATCCTTCAATTTGATGAAAAAAACAATGAGATCTTGCTGAAATATCCTCATTTCTGTAAACTCTTCCGGGTGAGATAGTTCTTATGGGTGGTTCATTATTTTCCATATGTCTAATTTGGACTGAGGAAGTGTGTGTTCTCAACAAATAATCAGGATCTTTTGAAACATAGAATGTATCCTGCATATCTCTTGCAGGGTGATACTCAGGCAAGTTCAAGGCAGTAAAATTATGCCAATCATCTTCAATTTCGGGACCTTCAGAAATGTCAAATCCAATTTTAGAAAATATATCAATAATCTTATTTTTCACAATTGAAATAGGGTGTCTTGAGCCTAATTTCAAAAAATCGGCTGGTAAGCTGTAATCAATAGTACTTTCTTTTTTTGAAAAAGATGAAAGTTCAGCTTTTGATTTATCGATCATTTGACCAACCTTTATTTTTAATTCATTGATCTTAAATCCAAACTTTTTTCGTTTATCACTATCAACATCTTTAAGTTTTGAAAAAAGACTCGGAACAATTCCTTTTTTTGAAATATATTTTATTCTAAACTTCTCTAACTCATCAGAACTTTTGATGGAAATTTTTTTTATATCCGATAAATGATTATCAATTTCTTTTAACATAACTTTGGCTAAAATATTCTAATTAAATTTAATTTTAAAACCGTAAACGTAAAATCTTCATTTTGAATATTATTGATATTATAATCATCATTGTTCTACTTTATGCATTTTTAAAAGGATTTTTCAACGGTTTTATTAATGAAATTTCTTCATTTATAGGATTTCTAATTGCCGCCTTTGTTTCATATAATTTTTCTGGGCCACTTTCCAATTTATTAATTGATTTTGTTGAAATTGATAAAAAAATTCTCAATATAATTTGCCTCATAGTGTTGTTCATATTAATTGCACTTGTATTTAAAGTATTTGGAAAGGGATTGACAAAATTAATCAAGTTTATTTCACTTGGTGTTCTTAATAGATTGACGGGTGGGATTTTCAGTGCAGTAAAGTATGTTATTGTTTTTACAACAATCGCAATTATCTATAAAAAC
>CENO01115781.1_pt1 | contig 11263 bp, 9 predicted proteins | sample 530271 | NCBI WGS metagenome assembly CENO01 (sample SAMEA2619857, study PRJEB7988) | marine metagenome | biome: marine biome (ENVO:00000447); feature: surface water layer (ENVO:00002042); material: "saline water (ENVO:00002010), including plankton (ENVO:xxxxxxxx)" | depth 5 m | reverse complement strand
GATAAAAAGTTTTCATCTATGGATATTATCTCTGGAATTGAAAACTCATTAAAAGAACTGAAGACTGATTACATAGATATTTTTCATTTGCATGGAGTAGCACCCAAAGACTTTGATCATGCAATTTCATTAATACCTGAATTAATGAGAGAAAAAGAAAAGGGAAAATTTCGTTTTCTTGGAATAACTGAATCCTCTCCAATAGATCATAACCAAATAACAATTTCAAAAGCCCTAAATACAAATTATTTTGATGTAATGATGCTTGCGTTTTCTATAATGAACCAAAATGCAAAAAAAGAAATATTACCCAAAACAATGTCCAAAAACATAGGCACTATGTCTATGTTTGTTGTAAGGAGCCTCTTTTCAGTTAAAGGGCGATTAAAAAAAGAAATTGATAGGCTTGTCAAAAACAAGCAACTTCCAGAATGGCTTTTAGATGAAAAAGAACCTTTAGAATATTTTTTAAAAGATAGTGGTGCTAATAACATTATTGATGCTTGCTATAGATATGTTAGACACCAAAAAGGAATTGATACAGTACTTTTTGGAACCGGCGATATTGATCACTTAAAGAAAAATATTAGATCAATTGTAAATTCAAAATTATCAGATGAATGCATTAATAAATTTAATCAATACTTTAGTCACTTAAAAGGAGTAGGATTAGATTTTCCTGAAAGGAATAAATAAAAATTTTATAGTAATGTGTTATAATATAATAAAGTAAAATTGATATGTTGAAATTATAAAAGAGATTAAAAAGATGACGTTAAAAGTTTATGGAAGAAAATCATCATGTAATGTTCAAAAGGTAACCTGGTTATGTTCAGAACTTAACATTGATTATGAAACACTAGATTATGGTGGTAGATTTGGTGGTACTAAAGATGAACATTTCAAGAGTTTAAATCCTAATAGTACAGTTCCTCTAATAGATGATGATGGCTTTTATTTATATGAATCTAATGCCATTATCAAATATTTGTCTCGTAAATATAAATTTCTAATATTAAAAGATGAAAAAATAATTGCCAAAAGAGATCAATGGATGGATTGGGCTGGATTTACACTCGCTGCACCATGCGCAACAGTAACACTTAATATGTTTTTATTACCAGAAAATAAAAGAGATCCCAGTAAAGTTTTAAAAGCTAAAGAACAAGTTTTTTTATTGTTAAACATACTAAACAACCAATTAATTTATAATAATTATATATTAGGAAATGAATTTAGTTTAGCTGACATACCAGCTGGTTGTTGGTATAACAGATGCAAAAAATTTAACTTTGACTTTTCAAAATTTGATGGAATTAATCAATGGTTTTCAAAATTACAAAAAAGAGAGGCATACAATAGTAATGTGATTTCAGCTCCTCTGCCACCTAACTAAATTTATATATTTTTTATCAATAATGATAAACCTATCAACATCAATATGTATAAAATAATTTTTTTAAATAATTCATTAGAAATTTTACCTCTTATGATTGTACCAATTTTTTGCCCTATAATGGCCGGAAGTAATAATAAAATACTCCAAATAATATCTTGAAATGTGCCTAGACCATTATAAAACCATAACGGAAAAATTATCAAAGACCCCAAGAAATACATTGTAGCTATAGTTCTAATTAAAGCATCTTTTTCTAAATTAGTAGAAACTAAATAAGCTAAAATATATGGGGAATACATATTTGAAACACCTCCAATAATGCCAGAAAAAAAGCCTAGTGGTAAAGTTATAATTTTTTCTAAGTTAGGCTTAACGTCACTAAAATTTAGACCAAATAAATTAAAAATAGCTGCAAAAATAATCGAAATAGCAATGATTTTTGATATCGAAGAATGATTTATTTCTAATATAAGATTAACACCAATTAAGATACCAACAACCAAGGCAATAAACATTGGCAAAAATCTATACGAATTTATACCCTTTTGAACTTCAATTTGTAAAATATTAGTTACCAACACAGGAACACATAATAGTATCATTGATGTAGTTGGTGGCAAAAAAAAAGCAATAATAGGTACAGCAAACATTGATAAACCAATTCCTACTGTGCCTTTTATTATACCTCCTAAAAATACAGAGGTGAATATAATCAAGATAATATCTAATTCAAAATAATTTAAAGTATATACAAGCATTAAAGAAAGAAAAAATAATCTTAATTTTTATTAAATAACAATAGTCTGTATTTTATTTTTTTTAACATAATCCCAGTCGTATAAAACTCCTAATCCTGGTTCATTGGATACATTTACATTGCCATTTTTATCAATACAATCAAGTTGATCAGAATAATCACAATCATAAACTGGAAGAGACCAGGGATTTTTACAACTTGGGTGGACTAAATTGACCTCATAAAAATTAGAGTTTCTTGAAGCTGCCATTAACTGTCTCATCGCAGGTCCACATGCATGTATTTCACAATCTACTCCTAAACCTTCTGAAGCAGCTACTAATTTATGACATCCTGTAATACCACCATCATAATCTGGGTCAGCTCTTGAAAAAAAAGAGGCACCATTGACAAGGATATCAACAGAAGTCTCTAGATTTCTTACATGTTCACCAACCATAATAGGAGTTTTTAAATTATCCGAAAGAACCCTGTTACCGTTTATAGAAACACCACCATCTTTATAAGGATCTTCATACCAATAAAAATTATATTCATCACATACTCTACCTACATCAAGAGCATCTGCTAGGGTATTAAAATGACAACCAGCATCATACATAATTTTCATTTTACCACCAACACGCTTTCCAACAGCTTTAAGCATACTTATTTCTTCTTTGACATTTCCTCCCCAGCCATGCATTTTGTATCCCTGATAGCCTAACTCTAGGCATTCTTCTGCAAAGTCTGCATATGCTTCTGGACTCGATAAACCATTTTTATGACTATCACCATGCATAGTACTTGCATAGGCCGGCAAACTATTTCTATATCCGCCTAAAAGGTTAGATATAGAGCAGCTATATTGTTTTCCAGCTAAATCCCATAATGCAATGTCAATCGCACCAATTCCAACTTCACCTACGTGTTTACATAACCCTCTTAGTTGACGGTAAATAGCTTCTCTATGTAATGGGTTTTTTCCTATCAAATGATAGGAGAGAGCTTCAGAGGCAGATATAATTATTTTAGCCCTACTTCTTGGCGCAATATATTCACCAACATGACCATCAGAGTCAAAAATTCTAATTCCAAGTCTTATATGATTGTTTTTGGTGCCTGGCATATAAACAATACCGATGCCACTTTTGTTTTCTTCAACATCATTTAATATTATTTCAAACAGAGTGAGTTCAATTTTTTCTATTTTGACATTTGACATATTTTAACTCTTGTTATTTTTTATTAAAAATTTTCTTAATTAAAAAAAGAGAGAAATTACTTCTCTCTTTTTTTTGAAAGCTAACTATGAATTTACTTGCTCATAAACTTGCCTTTAATGTCCGTGTAAACACCTTGTTCTAATTTTAATAAATCTAAAAATTGTGATGATGTATAATATTTTGGAGCGAAACCAAAATTATTACCAAATTTTTTGAATTCTTCACTGTTAGTTGCTACTTCTATAAATTTTTCTAGTTTTGCAATAACATCTTTTGGTGTTCCTTTTGGAGCCCAAACACCTCTAGTAACACCGACATCAGCAGGTATTCCCATTTCTCTTAATGTTTTAGTTTTTTGAATTGGTGGGTAGGTTATTTTAGCTAAAGATCCTCCCGTACCAATTACATTTAATAATCCTGCTTTTACCTCATTAAGTAAAACAGGAGAATGTATTATACAAATGTCAACTTCGTTGGCGATAGTAGCTTTCTTTAACATTGCACCACCATCAAAGGCAACAATTCTGAACCCAGCATTTTTATAACCATTTACAGCATTAGCCAAAACATCATGGGCACCAAACTTTCCACCAATTCCTGCAATTAATTTACCAGGATTAGCTTTTGATTTTTCTATTACCTCTTCTAAAGTTTTATAACCTCTATCTTTGTGAGCTAAAACATAAGTTGGCGTAGTATATATACCTCCAACTGGTGTAAGGCTACCTATAGACTTAAAAGGCATTTTTCTAAAGGTTGAAAGTCCAATTATATCGGTTGAACCAGTTAAAATAAGATTATAACCGTCTGGTTTAGCTTTCATAACTTGAATTATACCCTTAGATCCTGCACCTCCATTAACATTTGTAATGACAACATCTACACCTGCTGCCTTACTAAAAGCACTTACAAATCCCCTGGCAATAGAATCAGTTCCACCACCAGCTTTATAAGGTACTATTATTCTTATTGGTTTTTCAGGGTATGCAGCTAAAGCTATATTACCCAGAAAAGTAAAAAAACAAAATATTCCTAAAATTAATAATCTCATGTCGTCCTCCTTTTAGTTATTGTTTTGAAATTTTCTGTCTTATTAAGCCTTGTCTTATTTCATTAAAAACAAGGAATATTATTATTCCAATCATGATTAATCTTGGCCAAGTATCTACAAACGTAAACCAATTTGCATCTGCAAGTTGTAAAGCTGCTCTTGTGTTGTACTCTATAATTGGTCCAAGTATTACTCCAAGCACGATTGTAACAACTGGAAAACCTCTTTCTTCCATGAAAAAACCAAATACACCTAGAAAAATAGCAACATAAACTGGAAAGAATTCATTGTAACTTGCATAGGCTCCCATCGTGGCAAATATCATAACAAAAGGAAATAAAATTGATCTATGTTGTCTTAAAACATAAACAAAAAACCTGATTGCACCTAATGCTATCACAAACATAAACACACCAGCTAACAGTAAACCTGCTAACATGCCATAAACAACTTCAGCACCAGTTTTCATTAGGGTTACGCCAGGTTGGAGACCATGTAAATAAAGGGCTCCTATCATGATTGCGGTTGATGCATCTCCTGGGATGCCAAGAGTTAACATAGGTACCATTGTACCTCCAGTGGTCCCATTATTAGCAGTTTCTGGCGCCACAACTCCATCAGGTTCACCTTTACCAAAATTATCTGGATTTTTGGAATTGTTTTTTACTACGCCATATGAAAGCCAAGTTGCACCATCCGCTCCCACTCCTGGAACAGCACCAATAATAGCCCCGAAAAATCCTCCAACACTCCATGCTCGCCATCTTTTTAAAAAATCTAATGTTGAAGGTAATTCAATTTTAAATTTGGTTGCAACAAGTTGAGAGGAGGTTTTCATAAGAGACAAGTCTGAAATTACTACCGCAAATCCAAACAATCCAACTAAAGCAGCAGCAAAAGGAACACCAGATAGCAAATCAATAGATCCAAAAGTAAATCTCTCAATTGCATCCGTTCTATCCATTCCTACTGCACCAATTAATAAACCTATACTTACACCAATAAATCCTTTGAGCATTGAACCACGAGTAAATGCAGAAACCATTACTAAACCCATAATAGCTATAAGTGCTATGTCAGCATTTGAAGATTTAAGTGCTATGCTTGAAATAAATGGAATACAGGTTACAGCTATGATCCAACTTGTAGCCCCTCCAAAAAAAGATGAGTAAGTTGCATAACCTAATGCGAGCGCTGATTGTCCTTTTTCAGCCATTGGGAAGCCATCTAGTGCTGTACATGCACCTGCTGGTGTACCAGGAGTTCTTAATAAAATAGCAGAGAATGATCCTCCTAATTTGGTACCAACATAAACACCTATCATAGTTAAAAGCGCTGGAAGCGGATCTAGTGAATATGTAACAGGTAATAATATTATTATAGCCATAGGGGAGCTAAGACCTGGCAAAGCACCAACAAGCAGACCTAGAAAAGTTCCTAAAAATAATAATAATAAGTTGAATGGTTCAAAACAATTTGCAAACCCACCTATTAAACCTTCTAACACATCATCTCCTATAAAGGTAATTTAAGAAAATACACAAACAAACCATAACTGAATCCTCCTCCTAATAGAGACAAGATTATCATAAAAAAATAATCTCTTCGGTCATACAAATAAAATCCAAGAAAAAGAAAGACACTTGAGACTAACATAAAATTTATTTCGCCTAAAATTATTGCAAACAATATAAGCAAAACAACAGTGCCAAATCTTTTAAAGTATAGAGATTTATTATCCTTAATTGCTTTTGACAACTGATTATAAAAATCAAAATTGTCGCTCGAGGATAAATATTTTTTTATTGAAATAACTAAGTATATCAGTCCTAAAACTGTTAGAAATGATGCCACCCCAAGTGGATAGGTGGCAAAATTCATCCCATCAGAGCCTATGTCCAGAGGTGCATTTGCAGGATTATATGTAAAAAAACATCCAATACTTATAACAAGTACCATTAATGCTATTAGTATATCTTTAAAGTAGTCAGATTTTTTTTCTTTTTTTTCTAGATCATTTGCTAGCATTTAATCAAACTCAGCTTTTTGTCCAGGAGCAGGAGAATAACCAAAATCTCCTCTTTCTTTGATAGCATCTACGCCACCATGTTTTAAAATTTTTTCATTTTGCTCTTTTTTAGCTCTTTTATTAACTTCCTCAGGATTACAAATTTTTAAGAGTTCCTCATAAAAACTATCAAGTATGTGGGATAAATTTTTATCTGAAGATAAGTCTTTTTCTTCATAAGGATCTAACTCTAAATTAAATAACTGTGGAGGGTAATTTTCTGCAAAATAAACGTATTTATATTTACCCTTTCGAAGCATGAAAGCACCTACTGGAGAAGCGGCAGCATGATACTCAGATAAAACAATTCTTTCGTAATCATCATTTTCATTAGCTATTTTTAACAATGAATTACCAGGCAAATCATTATCTGAAGGATTTTTATTTAATTTTAAACTATCAACAACAGTTGGAAAAATATCAACTAAACTTACCGGAGTTTTAATTTTTTTAGATTTAGGTATGTTTGGACCTCTGATAATCATAGGAACACCAGCTGACTCTTCAAACATTGTACTTTTGCCCCACATGCCTCTCATTCCTAAAGCATCACCATGATCAGATGTATAAATAATATTAGTATTTTTAGCAAAATCAGAATCTTTAAGTGCCTTCAAAACTATACCTATATTATGATCAAGAAATGAACATAAACCAAAATAAGCAGATGTAGCTTTTCTAACCTTTTCTTCATCAAAATAATCGTCATAATTCATACATTTCCTCATTGCCACATAATAAGGATGATTACTTCTCTGACTTTCGTCGTATAATAATGGCCAAGGAACATCATTTTCAGGATACATATTATAAAATTCTTCAGGAGCAATTAAAGGAAAATGAGGACATACAAATGAAACAAAGAGAACCCAAGGTTTATCACTTGTTTTCCTATTATTAATCCAGTTCTTAGCATCATCAGCTATTTTTTTATCATAGTTAGAGTAAGTGGTTTCTCCACTACCAACATCTTTTGCCATATTAGCAGCTCCCTTTCTTACTGGAAGCTCTTGTCTAATTAAACCTAGAAGATCTCCAACACCACCAACAACATTAAGAGGATTTATTTGTTCAGAAAAACCAGTAGGTGCTTGATCATCTAAAAAATGTAGTTTGCCTATTGAAACCGCGTCACAGTTGCCTTCCACAGCACGATGCCCCCAACTTGGTATTTTCCCATCATACGGATCAGCATTGTCCCAATAACCAATTTCAGCATTATATCTACCAGTAGCTAAAATTGCTCTTGAAGGAACACAAATGGGTGAATTACAGTAAGCATTTTCAAAAAGCACACCCTCACTAGCTAACTTATCTAGATTTGGTGTCTTAACGTGACTGTGACCAGTCACTCCAAGCATCCTCTTATTATGCTCGTCAGAAAGCAAAATAAGCAAATTTTCACTCATAATTCTCTCCCAGATTAACTTGTTAAATAAAATATAGACAATATAAAAATTAAAATATAATTTATAATTTTTATATATATATAAAATATAGTTATGGCATGAATCTGGTTGAACTTAAAACATTTTTAACTGTGATAGATGAAAAGGGCATTACAGCAGCCTCAAAACGCCTTAATATCACTCAACCTGCTATTACTAAAAGATTAGATAATTTAAGGGTTTCATTTGGAATAAATCAACTTTTTACAAGAAAATCTGGTGAATTGATAATTAGTAAAGATGCTCAGGTTTTGGTTCCGTATGCAAAAAATATAATCGCATTAATTGAAAACGCACAAAATGAAGTTACTGATCATACAAATGGCAAAAAAGGAACTATTACAATAGGATCTGGTGCCGGTTGGATTACTGGTATTTTACCACATGCGATCGCCAAAACAATTGATAATTTCCCGAATATTCATGTGGATTTTAATGTAGACACACCGGATCTTCAACTTAACAAACTTATTGATAATAAAATAGATATTCTATTTGCAAGAAAACCAGAAAATTTAGAAAATTTTGAATACAAATCATTAAGAAACGATAAATATATTGTCATCGCATCAAAAAAACATCCTCTAGTAAATAAAATAATTGAACTAAAAGATCTTACTTCATACAATTTTGCAATTGCTACAACCTCTAGACAAACAGAGGATTTGTTTTTTAATTGTTTTACTTCAAAAAATCTTTCAAAACCCAAAATTTCTATTACGACTAATTCATTGCGAATGGGACTTAATTGTTTATACCAATCATCACTTTTATTATTTACACAAGCAAATATTTTCGAGAGCTATAATGATCCTGGACTAGACATTTTAAATATTCGTGATTTTGAAATCACTAGAGAGACTGGTGTTATTACAAGAAAAGGATACCGAAGTACATTTTTTAATGAATTAATGAAAAACTTAAATTAAAAAATATACGTTTGTAAAATTTATAATTAAGGTTGAAATTAGAGATTTTTTATGAAGAAAAAAATAATTGATGCTCAAATATTTAGAACCAAAATATCAAACAAAACTATTTGGCTTTTCGTATTACTAAAAGAATCTAACAATATAGAAGGATGGGGAGAGGCAACGTTATCTGGTAAAGATGATGAGATATTTAAAATTAAAGATAAAATTTTTGAAATTATTTTAAATAAAATCTACATATCACCATTGGAATTTAAAGATATTTTACCTTTTAAAAATATTGTTCAAGCATCAATAAGCTCAGCAATAATGCAATGTCTATGGGATATTCAAGGTCAAATTGAAAAAAAAGCTATAAATGAAATCTTTCATCAAAAAAGAAAACAAATAGAGGTTTATGCCAATTTTAATCGTTCTACAATTGACAGAACGTTAGAAGGAGTAAAACTTAATTCAAAAATAGTACGAGATCATGGTTACAAATTTGTAAAGTTTGCACCTTTCGATGAAGTTATACCTAATATTGAAACTAACACAATTCTAAAATCTATGAGGAAAGGATTAGATAGAATAGAAGTAATTAGAGATGTTTTTGGTCCAAAAGTAAATATAATGATCGATTGTCATTGGAGATTTAATTACGATGCAGCAGTTCAATTATTAAAAGAATGTAAAAAATACAACTTGTATTGGCTTGAATGTCCTATTGAAGAAAACATTAAAAATTTATCCTTAATTAGAAAATTAAGATTAAAAGCTAATTCTTTTGGAATAAAACTTGCCGGATTGGAAACTAAAATTCTAAAAAAAGGTTTTCACGAATATGTAAAAGCTGAAACATATGACGTAATGATGCCTGATATTAAATATGCAGGCGGACCTGACGAGATGTTAGACATAGAAAAAGTATTAATTAAAAACAACATATCATTTTCACCTCATAATCCCAGTGGCCCTATATCTCACGCACACACTCTTCAAATATGTGGAGCAACACACGAAGAATCTTTAATGGAACATCAATTTAAAGAAAGTATATATTTTGACAAATTATTAAACACACCTAACCCAGAAATTAAACAGGGCAAATCGTTAATACCTAAAAATAATTATGGGTTAGGTGTTGATATCAACAAATTAGAATTAAAGTATATTTAATAATTAACTAATAATATTTTCTTTAATTAATTGTTCTATTTCATCTTCTGAAAAGTTTATGGTTTGTAAAACTGTCTTTGTATTTTCTCCTAATTTTGGAGGTGCTTTATCGGCTTTAATTGAAGATTGATTAACTTTAAAACCTATTCCTGGTACTTTGTAGTCTTTATTTATACTTTTTAAATGTATTGAATTCCAAAGTTCTCTATATTTAAATTGATCTTCCTCCAAAGCTTCAGGTAAAGATCTAATTTTTCCTGCTGGGACACCGTATTTATTTAATAAAATTTCCAAAAATTCTGCTGTATGCATTTTAAAAATACTTTGCAACTCTGAGCGAAGTTCTTCTTTATTAATTTTTCTATACTCAATATCTATCCACTTATTCTTATTGAAAATAGTAATTGTGTTTAAAGCATCACATAATAAATTAAATTGTATTTCATTATTTGCTGCAAGAAGTATAGGCGATGTTTTAGTTTCAAACAGACCAGATGAAGGAGACCCACTTTGAGCTTCATTTCCCATGGCAGATGGTATCCACCCAGAATTTAAATGCTCTGTAACCATATTAGCCATTAAAAGAAATGATGTATCAAGCATTGAAACATCTAATCTAATCGGCTTTTTTTTCTTTTTAACTTCATGCAAAGCAGATGTTATAGCGAAAGCAGCATTAAGACCTGTAGAATAATCTATATAAGGCGCACCGACTTTAGTAGGACCAGATTCTTTTGTTCCTGTAGTAGACATTATACCACTCATGCCCTGAACAACATGATCATAAGCTCCCCTCTCACTAAATGGACCATCTTGTCCAAATGCTGATATAGAACAATAGATTAATTGCTTATTTAATTTGGTGAGATCATGCCAACCCAAACCAATTTTTTCAGCCTTTCCAGGTCTCATGTTTTCAACAAATATATCGGCTGACTTTATTAATTCATAGACTATACTTTGTCCCTTCTTAGACTTTAAATTAATCTGAATAGATTTCTTATTTGAATTTTGTACTAAATATGAACTACCCATATACTGCTCGTTAAGACTATTGTCTTTTCCACCTACTCTGGTCCAATCACCTTGTGTCATATTTTCAATTTTGATAACATCAGCACCTAATAAACCTAATTGATATGTACAATATGGCCCTGCTAAAACACTTGTTAAATCAATAACTTTCGTTCCATCAAGTGGCTTAAACATATACACCTCTTTTAAAATTCGAGTGATAGAGTGATA
>CENO01042328.1_pt1 | contig 11299 bp, 14 predicted proteins | sample 530271 | NCBI WGS metagenome assembly CENO01 (sample SAMEA2619857, study PRJEB7988) | marine metagenome | biome: marine biome (ENVO:00000447); feature: surface water layer (ENVO:00002042); material: "saline water (ENVO:00002010), including plankton (ENVO:xxxxxxxx)" | depth 5 m | reverse complement strand
ACATAAGCTATTTTCATTCTTATAGTCCTCCTTTCATTAAACATTCTTTCAGATTATTTGAAAGATTATTAGTTAATGTAAAATATAATTCTTTTCCTGGTGTTAGATCGAATCCTATTGGATCAAGTTCGCCTTCATTAGCATTGGTATCGGCTATAACTGTCTGAACAACTCTTGATGGAAATTGAGGCTCTCTAAAAAGACATACAACGTTATCCTTTTCAATTTTAGCTTTAATTTCTTTTATTCTGTTGGGAGTTGGTGAAATTTCAGGGTTAAGAGCAATTGAACCAACAGAACTCAGAGAATTCTCAGTTTCAAAATATTGATATGCATCATGAAACACAATGTATGGTTTATCTTTTACAGAGTCTAAATCTTTTCTAATTTTAGCAGCATTAGCTTTAACTTTATTGATAAAAACTTTAGCATTTGCTTTATAAATATTTTTCTTGTCTGGGTTAATCTTGGAAAGTTCACTTATTAAAAATTTTGTCATTTTGATTACATTTTTGTTACTTAGCCATATATGAGCATCATAATCACCATGATCATGATGATGTCCATCGCCGTGATCTTCTTCTTCCCAAACACCACCTTCACGAATAGGAAGCAAAGATAACCTAGCATTACCGATGATTTTAATGGTTTTAACGTCATCACTTAGAGTAGCTAGTGGTCTTTCGATAAATGATTCAATAGATTCATCAACATATACTAAAACATCAGCATTCTTTAATTTCTCCATGTCAGATGGTTTTAATTTAAAATCATGTGGTGAAAAATTACTATCAAGCAATAAATCTACCTCTGTATCAACTATATTTAATAATATTGAATGTATAGGCTTTATTGTTGTAACAATTTTCTTTTCATATCCATGAGAAAAAAATGTTAAATTAAAAAATAATATTGTGAATAAAAGTATGTTTAAGTTTTTCATAATGTTATAATATAACAATAGGAAATTTCATGTCAAATTGCGATAATCATGATTCTTGTATCAACACAGCATTAAAAGAAGCGCAGAATATTTGTGATCAAAGAGATTTGCGTTTTACAAAAATTAGAAAAACTGTTTTGAGTATTATCTGGGAAAGTCATAAGCCCATAAAGGCTTATGATATTTTAGATAAAATTACCGGTATGGAATTTTCTGCAAAACCTCCTACGGTTTATCGTGCATTAGATTTTCTGTTGGAAAATGGCTTGATTCATAAAATTAACAGCTTAAATGCATATGTAGGATGTCCTCATCCCCTCCAACATGAACAATGCTATTTTATTATATGTTCAAGCTGTGATGAAATTGAAGAATGTTGCGATAAGGATATTACTAATGCTATAGAAGGTGTAATGGCAAAAAATAAATTTTCTCATAGTAATATTGCAATAGAAATTAATGGAACATGTAATAATTGTTTGAATGAAAAATAATATCTTAATTGAAGCTGAGAATATTTCTGTAATTCGAGATAAAAAAGAAATTCTTCAGGACATAAATCTGACTATCCACAAGAAAGACTTTATTACAATCTTGGGACCCAATGGTGCTGGAAAATCTATGTTATTAAAATGTCTTCTAGGTTTTTTTAAACCTAATAATGGTCACATAAAAAAATCTGAAGATTTAAAAATTTCTTATACTCCCCAGGATTTTACTATCGACAAATCGATGCCTATAACAGCTTTGGATTTTATAATGCTTAATAAAAAAGTGAAAAAAAAAGAGATATCAAATATTTTAAACGAATTAAACATTGAAGATTTAATACATAAACAACTCTCTGTATTGTCGGGGGGTGAATTACAAAAAATAATTATCGCTAGATCTCTTGTTGATAGCCCTAATCTTTTAGTTCTTGATGAACCTACACAAAACTTAGATGTTTCTGGACAATTAAATTTTTATAAGTTTTTAAATAAAATTTATTATGAAAGAGAAATAAGCATTTTGATGGTTTCACACGACTTACATATGGTGATTTCAACTACTAAAAAAGTTATATGTTTATCAAATCACATATGTTGCTCTGGAGAGCCATCTAAAATAACTCAAGATCCAGAATTTATAAATTTATTTGGACATGAATTTGCAGATATGATGTCTCTATACAAGCATGATATAAATCACAATCACATTGGTAAAGATAATGATTGATAGCTTTATATTGAATGCTCTAATTGCTGGAATATGTGTATCCATAATAGCAGGAGGATTAGGATGTTTTATTGTATGGAGGAAAATGGCTTATTTTGGAGATTCTCTATCTCATAGTAGTTTATTTGGAATTGCAATTGGTATTGTCCTTGGATTTAATGCAACAATAGGTACCTTTATAACTTGTTTAATTTTTGCAACACTTCTTACTTTTTTACAAAATAAAAAAATATTATCTAACGATACTCTTTTAGGTATTTTAGCTCATGCTTCTTTATCAATAGGGATTATTGCAATAAGTTTATCTAATCAATATATTAATTTAGATGCTTATCTATTCGGAGATATCCTTACGGTTACAAAAGAAGAGACATTATGGTTTATATCTTCTGCTATTTTTGTATCTTGCATGTTATTTCTGATATGGGAAAAACTAGTCTTAATAACAATCAATGAAAATATTGCAATTGCTGAGAAAATAAATATTAAACTTATTCAATCCTTATTTCTTGTATTGCTTGTAATATTTGTAGCAACATGTGTAAGAATAGTTGGAATTTTGCTCATAACATCAATGCTAATAATCCCAGCAGCTGCTGCTAGACAAATTTCTAGATCGCCTGGCAAAATGGCCATAGTGTCAGGATTATTGGGAATTATATCAATTCTAGTTGGCGTTTATTTATCAATAATTGCTGATATACCCACTGGTCCTTCTATAATTTTCGTCTTAACTGCTATTTTTACATTGATTTTGCTGTCTATTAGAAGATATTAATTTGATGTTAAGAAATGTTATGTTATAACATTTATATCAATTTGATATAGGCGGTGACTAAATGAAAAATTTACTTTTTTCTTTATTAGTACTTTGTATTTTTGTCCTCCCTTCATCATCCTTTTCAAAAGGTCATGAGGATCATTCAGATCATTCCGACCATTCAGATCATGGTGGTGATGGAATGGGCTTTTATATTCATTCGGGAATCAGAATCCACTTAGATAAAACTTTGGATGCTGAAGAAGAAAAAGAGCAAGTCGATGAAGCTTCAACTCACTCTCATTTTGAGATTGGCTATAACTTCAATGAAAACTTCTCAGTAATTTCTGATATTAAAATCGAGGGTGGTGATCATGGACACTCCCACGGTGAATCAGAATCAGAAACACCAAAGGATAAATTTTTTGAGGAACATAAATCTATTATAAATAAATTATATGTAAACCTTAAAACTGATAATTTTGATATTTATGCAGGTAAGTTTTCTCCTGTGGTAGGATTTGATTTTCATAAATTTCCTGGTGCTTATGGTTATCAAGAAGTTGAAGGTTATGCACTTCTACAAAAAATAGGTGTTGGATTAAAAGTTGAAAATGATTTAGGAGATGCTGGAACTCATACTTTTAATGTATCAACTTTTTTCAAAGATACTACATCTTTAAGTCATTCCAGAATTAACAATGATGGTAAAACCAGAAAGTCTGATGGTGGAGTATCAAACACTGAAGATTTCTCTTCTTACTCAATTTCTCTAGGTGGTAAAAACTTTTTCTCCCTGGATAGTAATTTCATAGATGGTTTCTCATACCAAATTGGCCATGCTGTTCAAGCTAAAGGAGAAGGTGGCGAAGAAGATGAGAAAAGATATTCTATAGGTGTAGCTCATTCATCTTATTTAACTGGAGATGTGAAAATGACATTGATTGGTGAATATATGAATATTTCAAAACTAACTGGTGAGAGTGGTCATGACAGAACGATCACAACCTACGGTCTTGGACTAGAATATGGCAAATTTACCTTAGGTGGCACTTTGACTTATAAAGATAATGATGCTGATGATGCAGATGAAAATGTAGATGACAATATAAGACAAATATCATTAGGATATTTTGTTGATGATAAACTTAAAGTTGATATTGGATATAAAAGAAAGAAAGTATCAAACGAAGTCTCAAAGATTGCTGGTATTACTCTAAAATATGTATTTGACTGGCCTTCTGGTGGACATCACGATCATCACGATCATTAAAAATAAAAACTTAGATATTGGTGGTCATATTATTTCTTGATCACCAATATTTACCTTTTTACAACTAAATCCCTATCTATTTCTTGAATATTTCTACAACCTGATAAAATCATAGACTCAGTAAATTCATTATTTATTATATTTAGCACTAGCTCAATTCCCTCTTGACCACCATAATTTAAACCCCAAAGTATTGGCCTACCTATCTGTACTGCATTAGCTCCTAATGCAATACATTTTAATATATCAGTACCACGCCTAATCCCACCATCTACAATTATCAGAGCTTGATTTCCAACTTGCTTTCTTATTGGTTCTATTTGCTTTAATGTTGGAACTGCAGTATCGAGTTGCCTGCCACCATGATTTGAAATTATTATCCCATCAGCACCACTACTAATAGCTTTTTGCGCATCATCAGGTCTAAGGATTCCTTTAACTAAAACCGGCAATTTAGATGTTTCCTTAATCCACCCTATTACATCAAATGTTAATGTAGGATCAAACAAATGATCAGAATGAATAGACATTGATGACCCTTCGTAATTTTCAATTTTATTAAAATCTTCAAATTTTGTACCTATAAAATTTCCAAGTTTAAGGTTATCAGGCATTTTAAAGGAATTTCTTTCATCCCTTTCTCTTGTGCCAAGTCTTGGTGCATCAACAGTAAAGACTATAGCCTTATAGTCGAGTTGTTTACAATTCTGAAGCATTTGTTTTGTAAATTCTCTGTCTTTAGAAAAATATAATTGAAAGAAAAGTTTATTATGAAGTGGACCAACATCATTTATACCAAAATTAGAGATTGTACTATGTGTCATTATAGTATTAAATTTCTTTGCAGCAAGTGCAGTGCCGACCTCTCCGTCAGGATGTGCCATTTGTTGCATTGCTACTGGTGCAAGTAAAATCGGAGAATCAATTTTTAAATCTAAAACAGATATTGACGTATCTACATGTGAAACATCTCTCAAAAATTTTGGTAAAATTTCATACTCATTAAATATTGACCTATTTCTTTTTAAAGTAATCTCATCTCTTGCTCCTGAAGAATAATAACCTTCAATATCTTCTGGCAAATTTCCTGAGAACTTTGATTCTAAATCAAAAAGATTAATTATCATCTGATAATAATATATTTTAATTTTTAAAAATTAAAACTTTTACTAAAAGCATTGTCAGAGCAGTGGAGAGGCAAGCCATAATCATAGAAAAAAAGAAGGAAAAACCATTTTTTAACATATATGGTAGTAATAAAAATAAAGGAATAGTTGCTAACCCAAAATAAAGTATTTCATAACTTAAATTCGCGATTTTTAAAGTATCTTTAGTCTCAAAGTAAATCCAACAAAATGTTATAAGCGATACTAGCGGCAAAGCAATTATAAGAGCTGCTAAAACTGAGGATCTTTTAGAAATTTCAGTTGCTAAAACTATTATAGTTGCTGAAATCAAAACTTTTATAAAATATTGAAACATACATAAAGAATAACCAACTAATCTGTAATTATTTAGACAAATTTTAAAAACTAGTTTATGATGAAATTTACCAGGGAGAGTTTTATGAATTTTTTTATTAAATTTTTTATTTTTTTATTCGTTTCTTTTGTTATAAATCTAGAGGCTAAGGAAGCTGAAAATACTACAAGAGCGGATACTCATGCACCTATAGATATAAAATGTGATCACTATCATAAGAAGAATGAAATCATGCTTTCATATAGATTTATGAATATGAAAATGGATGGTTATCTAAAAGGCTCATCTAATGCAAATTATTCCGAAGCAAGGACAAAACCTAATGGAACAAACTATATGGTGGTACCCCTTGAAATGACAATGAACATGCACATGTTAGGGGGTATGTATGCGATTTCTGATGATGTTACTTTAATGTTAATGGGTTCATATATTGATAATGAAATGAAGATGAAAAAGCACTCTAATGGTGCAAAAAAAACTATGAAGTCTAGTGGATGGGGAGATATTAAATTTAATGTTATGAAAAGAATTCTAGAAGATGGGCCTAAAAAGTTGCATGCAAACTTAGGCATTAGTCTTCCTACTGGTTCTATATCAAAAGAAGATACAATGTTCTCCGGATCAAAAGCAACGCTTGGATATAACATGCAATTAGGATCAGGTACATATGACATTCTTCATGGATTAACACTCTTTAATACTTATGATAATTATTCATATGGAATTCAGATTTCAGGTGTTAAAAGAATTGGAGAAAACAGCAAAGATTATTCATTAGGTGATATTTATCAATCAAATTTATGGTATTCAAAACCTTTAAATAATAATCAAACCTCAATTTCTTTTGGTTCTGAATTTAAATTTCAAGAAAAAATTGATGGATCTCACAAAGATATTTCCTCTATTATGAGTTTTGCACAAGATAAAGAATCTAGTGGTTACAAAAGAATAGATTTATCAGTTGGGATAAATCATGTATTCAGAGATTTTAATTCTTTAAGATTGGCAATTGAATTTAAAAAACCAATATATAACAAAGTAAACGCAGTACAGATGGAGTCAGATTATAAAACCATTATTGGACTTCAGTATAGCTATTAGTAATTTAATTATTAATAGCTAAAAATTATAAATATATGAGGTTATAATTTTTATATGAAATTCTATAAAAAATTTTTTGCTATAATTGCATTTTGTTTATTTACATCATCAAGCATATTTGCAAATACAGATATAAAAGAAGATTTAGAATATTTAAAACCTAAAGAAAAACATAAAATTGGAATTGGTGGTGGATTTATATATAAGCCTACATATAAGGGCTCAAGTAGCATAAGAACCGTTTGGTTCCCAATGATTACATATAGATATAATGATCCTGAAAACGATTACTTTAAATCTTTCAATTTAATGGGTCCTTTTGCATCATTGAATGTTTATGATTCCAAATTATTAAGTTTTGATATAATTGGCCAATATGATTTTGGTCGACAAAAAGGTGATGATAATTCGTTGGAAACTTTGCAGGACATAGACCCACATTTTAATATAGGTTTCGATGCTGCATATAAACTACCTTACGATTTATCAATAGACTTTGGATATGAAACTGGAGTATCAGATCCTGGAAAAGAAGTGGCTTTAAAATATGCATTAACACATACTAAGTATTTATGGGTTAATTTTAGCCAACCCTTGATAAACAAAGCATCTTTTTCTATGAATTATGCTAATTCAGATTTCATGGATGAATGGTTTTCAACCCCTTCGACAACAAAGTACTCTAGATATAAAGCTAAAAGTGGATTTTATTCTAATAAAATTAGCAATATGACAATAATCCCATCAGGTGAAACTTTATCTTTTTTTGTGAATATTGAATATGAAAGACTAAGGGGTAATGCGGCAAGTAGTCCATTAGTAAAAGATCAAGGATCAAAACACCAATATTTATTTATGTTCTCTTTAGTGTTTGAGCTTTGGAATTTCTAAGAATATAATTTATTTATTAGGCTTTATTATGGAAATAATAACTAAAGAAGAAATCATAAATATTCAAGCCAAATGGGGAGAAGGGATTGTCGATATTGGGAAAAAATATCTCAACAATCAAGATTATGAATCTAGAGCTATTGATCATATAAACGAACTTTATGCTTATCAGATAGGAGAAGTTCTATTTAAACCAACAAAAGTCCAAAAAAATCAATTCAGATCAACTTTTGATGAAGCTCTTTCATATTTTGTTGCTTCAAATAATGTTTGTGAAGAAGATAAAGGTTTTGCAATACAACCTTGGATTAATGTTCGTTTTGAAAATTCCAATATATTACTTCAAGGTAAAACTGCTATTGCGATGGGAAATTATTATTTCACAGATACCAACTCAAAAGATACTAAGGTTGAATATACTTTTGGATATATAAAATCTAACAATGGTAAAATTTTAATAAATCTTCATCATTCATCTATTCCATATTCTGAATAAAATGAACTCTAATCCATAGTTACTTTTAAGTGAGTATGTTACTTAAAAGGTACTACTTTCTTTTTAGACAATAGTATATTAAATTATATTATTATTTAAAATTAGAGGAGACTAATTATGGGATTAACAGCAGACAAAACTTTTTACCCCACTGCAAAGATGGCTATGGAAGCTCCAGCTGAGGAGCTCGCTTATGTTGCAACGTTAAATGTTCATGGCAAACCTGACTCATTATGTACTGTTGATGTAAATCCAAACTCAGCGGATTATTTAAAAACAGTTAGTGAGCTTGTTTTACCAAATGTAGGAGACGAACTTCATCATTTTGGTTGGAATGCTTGTAGTGCACACTTGTGCCCTTATGCACCTCATCCAGATGTAGAAAGAAGATATTTATTAATACCTGGATTAAGATCATCAAGGTTATATATTGTTGATACAAAAGATAATCCAAAAGAACCAAAAATAATTAAAACTATTGAACCTGAAGAAATAATGGAAAAAACTGGATACAGTAGGCCACATACAATACATTGTGGGCCGGAAGGTATTTACGTAAGTGCTTTGGGTGGCGGTTCCTCCTCTGGAGAAGGTCCTGGAGGGATTTTTTTAATTGATCATCTTGATTTAGAAATAAAAGGACAATGGGAAAATGACAGAGGACCACAATACTATGCTTATGATTTCTGGTGGCATTTGGGGCATGACAGAGTTGTTACCTCAGAATGGGCAACGCCAGATTTATTTGAGGATGGATTAAACTTAGAGGCAGCTGTTGCTGGAAGGTATGGACATAAGCTTCATATTTGGGATCTTAAAACTCACAATCATCTTCAAGAACTTGATTTAGGTAAAGAGAATCAAATGGTTTTAGAGCTTAGACCTTCAAAAAATCCAAAAAACACATATGGATTTGTAGGTGTTGTTGTAAATACTCAAGATCTGTCTGCATCAATATGGACATGGTATTTGGATAAAGGTGAATGGAAAATTCAAAAAACTATAACTATTCCTGCACAACCCGCTGCCGCAGAAGAGCTACCAGCGCCACTAAAACAGTTTGGTGCGGCACCTCCACTAATAACTGATATAAATTTATCATTAGATGATAAATTCTTATATGTTTCATGTTGGGGTACAGGCGAACTTCATCAGTATGATGTAAGTGATCCCTTCAATCCTAAACTCGCTGGTTTAGTTGAAATTGGTGGTGTAGCAAAGAAGAAAGCACATCCTTCAGGAGCACCAGCAACAGGTGGACCACAAATGGTTGAGCTTAGCAGAGATGGGAAGAGAGTATATTTTACTAATTCACTTTACAGTAGTTGGGATGATCAGTTTTATGATGATATCAAGGGCTGGTTTGTAAAAGCTGATGTGGATCCAAATGGTGGATTTGAACTTGATAAAGATTTCTTTATGGATTTTGGAGATCAAAGGACACACCAAGTTAGGTTACAGGGTGGTGATTCTTCATCAGATTCATTCTGTTTTCCAAATGAAGAGAATTAATTCTCAAAATGGATCTTTATCATTATAGCTTCTTTATAATTTTAGGGTTTTATCATGGAGTCAATCCTGGAATGGGTTGGCTCTTCAGTGTTGCATTATCTATGCAAAGGGAATCAACAAAAACTATTTTTATTAGTCATTTACCAATAGCCTTAGGTCATTTCCTATCATTAATTATAACAATATTTGTTTATTACATAATAAGTGATTTTATATCTCCTAAAACTAGTAAATTATTTTTTGCTTTACTGCTTATAGGTTTTGGGGTCTATAAATTAATAGACAGGAGTCATTTTAATTGGGTTAAGATGAATGTGACAAATTTTGATCTTTTTATATGGTCATTTTTAATGGCATCATCCCATGGAGCAGGTTTAATGCTAATTCCAGGATTTGATTATCATGGCGATCATATGATTCATCATCTTGAACATTTTGGCTTGTTCGCATTAGCTGTTCATACAATTGCAATGCTGCTAACTTCCCTAATATTAGCATTCGCTGTTTACAAATTAATTGGACTTAGAATCTTAAGAACTAGCTGGATAAATTTTGATTATATATGGTCTTTTGTTTTAATAATTGGTGGTCTTTTTATATTTTTTGTTTGATTTAGTATTTCCTAACATATTTAGATGATTTTTTAGAAAAAAAGGAACTTTCATCTACATCATAATTGGATTTATATTTAGATCTTTTTTTTCTAAATCTATTTTTAAGATTATGGAGCCATGGTTCTCTAGGTGAATCATGATTTTCAATTATTTGGCCTAAAAACCATGATGAATATGATTTTGATCCATCTAAATAAAAGTATGTAACTAGACCATTTTCCTTACCATTTTTCCAATTACATTCAAAATATTCATTTGTAGTAAGTAGCATTTTACCAAAACCACATTGCTTTCCGTTTTTCCAATTTCCATAGTACTTTGTACCATCTGAATATTTATAAATACCCTTTCCATTTCTGATCCCATTCTTGTAAATACCTATAAATCTTTCACCATTTGTATAAGTAGTAATACCCAGGCCATCTAGTTTTCCCTTTTCATTCTTTTTACCCCAGATAAACTTAATTTCTTTATTTAGCATTTAATCACCACCTCCAATATCAAAAAAAAGGTTTTTTCTGATTAAGGTTGTTCCACAATCAGAACAAAAGGATATTTTTGAAAATTCTTCAAGTGAAAAATCTTTAATAATTTTAATTTTTTTTGGGTTATCTTTAAATTTTCTGCAACATAGGCAATAATTTTTTCTTAGTGAATCTTTGGACGAATAGCTAATATGTGGTATTGATCCACGTAAAAAGTTTTTTTTCTTTGACTCTTTACTTACCATTCAAACCTCCTTACCCCTACTCTAACCCTATTAAATATTAATAGAAATATCTATATGTTTTTTTAAAAAGTGAATAATATAAAGAAGTTAAGAAAAAAGAATTAATAAAAAAGACAAAAAAAAAGATTGAGTTTTAGTGCTAATCTCTTAGCTTTCTTCGTGATTCAAACAATATTGAATCTAACTCAACCTACACACATAATATACTTGAGTAGTATACATAAGTCAACCAGAAATATAAAATAACGCTAACTGCTTGTAAATATTGATTTTTTT